>Ga0070729_10001108_pt1 | contig 44991 bp, 34 predicted proteins | sample tdDd472_FD_66725 | JGI IMG/M metagenome (GOLD analysis project Ga0070729, IMG submission 66725) | Marine sediment microbial communities from the Atlantic coast under amendment with organic carbon and nitrate - tdDd47.2 | ecosystem: Environmental > Aquatic > Marine > Coastal > Sediment | place... | reverse complement strand
CAGCGGGCCGATGCGGAAAGCCCCAGCAACGGCAAGAGAGTCTCGCCGAAATAGCCGGCCAGCGTCGGCTCTCCGACCATCACCAGCAAACGGCCCCCATCGGTCAACCAGTCACCCAACCCCTGCAGAGCCCGCCGGCCGAGAGGATCCGGATCCAAGAGGATGGCAACATCGCTCGCAGCCAGCGCTCCGGTGGTCAGTTCACCGCTGTCGACGGTGCGTACTCGAAAGAGTCCCGAATCACCACGGGGAGCGAGGGCCTGGGCCAGGAAACGCCATCCGCCTCGTCCGGCAGCCGGGTCCACCGGCCGATCCGGACCGTGAACCAGCAGGACATCGATGCGTTCGGGCACCGCCAGGACGAAGGGGCGACTGTCGTCGGCGGGAAACACGTCACTCTCCTTGCGAACCTGTCCGCGATGCAATCCGGACGCCGGTACCGTCAATGAAAAAGCGAGGTTCTGGGGACGACCCGGCGTCCCGTCCGCGACAGCCTCGGCCACGGACTCACCGTCGAGATCCAGAACGAAGACCTGCTCCGGGTACTCGCTGACCACAACCGCGGTCAAGGTGATGGCCTCGCCGGGAATCACGGCGCGCCCGGGCAAGCCGATCTCCAGGACGCCGCCGCCGGCGACGGCCGCCCCCACGGCCCGGACGAACAGCCGGCTTTGTCCCGTGGACAGGAACCGCTCCACCGCCTGAGGCAGATCGGTAGAATTCGGCGTCGCTTGCAGATCGCTCAACAACACGATCTCCACCGTGGCGCTCGGCGCTCGCGCCACCAGACGCGAGGCCTCGCGCAACACGGCCGCGAGATCAAATGCACCATCGGTCCCCTGGATACCGGCGAGCCCCTGCACCGCACCGGCGCCGGCGGGGATCCAGTCGCCAAACAGCGGGGCAACCCGACTGCCGGCGAGTATCACCTGTACGGCCGCTCCCCCGGGCAGAGCTCGGATCATCTCAGCACAGGTTCCCACGGCGGCATCGAAGCGCGTTCCCTCGGCCATCTGGGTGCCCATGCTGGCGCTGGAGTCCAAGACGAAGAGCACCGAGCGGGGACCTCGACCCTGGGATGCCAGCCCGCCCCAGCGGGGGCCCGCAATGGCCACGGCCACACAGAGAATCGCCAGCACCCGCAACAGCAGCAGCAACCAGCGACGGAGCCCCAGACTGCGCGACTGGCGGGCCTGAACTTCCTGCAGGAAGCGCAAGTCGCTGAACTCCTGTTTACGCACCCGGCGCCGGCTCAGGAAGTGGATGATCACCGGCAGGGCGGAGGCTACGGCACCGAAAAGCAGGGCTGGATTGGCGAAGGACAAAGGCATCAGTACAACCGCCGCCGTTTCTGCAGGTACGCTCCCAGGCCCTTTTCGAAGGGCGTGTCGGTGGTGATCTCTACCAGGTCGACCAGCTGCCGGCGGCATTCGCGGCGCAGCCGCAAGCGCCACTCCTCGAAGCGTCGCGCGTAGCCCTCGCGCATGTGGGCCGGCTCGAGCCGCACTTTCTCTCCCGGCTCTTCCAGGGAGACGAACTCCACTTCCCCGCTGAAGTCCAGGTCGATCTCCCGGGGATCCAGGATCTGGAAGACCACGACCTCGTGGCCCCGGTGGCGGAAGTGTTTCAGGCCCGCGATGATCTCGTCGGGGTCGTCCATCAGATCACTCAGGAGCAGGACGAGGCCCCGGCGCTGGATCCGCTCCGCCACTCGATGCAGTACTTCGCCGGCCTTGGTCCCACGCCCGGACGGCAAGTTGTCCAGTACCTTCAGGACCTGGAACAGCTGGCGGCGCAGCGAGCGGGTCGGCACCATGGCCAGGGGAGCCTCGTCGAAGGTGACCAGTCCCACCGCATCATTCTGACGCAGCAGCAGATAACTCAGGGCCGACGCCAGATAGCTGGCGTAGATCTTCTTGGTGGGTCGGGCCGGATCGCTGGTGTAGTCCATGCTGGCCGAGCAATCCACGATCAACGTGGCCCGCAGATTGGTCTCTTCGGTAAACACCTTCAGGTAATGTCGATCGGTCTTGGCGTAGACCCGCCAATCCATGTTGGCCACGGGCTCGCCCGGGATGTACTGCCGATACTCGGCGAACTCGGCACTGAATCCGTGATAGGGGCTCTTGTGCAGACCCGTCAGAAAGCCCTCGACCACCAGGCGGGCCACCAGATCGAGCCGCCCGAGACGGCCGACCAGTTCCGGGGTCAGCAACGTGTTGCTCACCCGTCGACCTCGGCCAGGATCAGGTCGATGATCTTGTCCTTGGCCACATTCTCGGCTTCGGCGTGGAAATTGGAGACCAGTCGGTGCCGCAGTACGGGGTGGGCCAGCCGGCGCACATCTTCCAGGTCAGGAGTGGGACGTCCCTGTAGCAGGGCCCGGGTCTTGGCGCCCCGAATCAGGTACTGGGCAGCCCGTGGTCCGGCGCCCCAGGCCAGGTATTCTTCGGCAGCCTTGGCCTGCTCGGGAGTGTCGACCCGCGTCGCACGGACCAGACGGACGGCGAAGTCGGTGACATTCTCAGCCACCGGGACCTGGCGCACGAGATTCTGACTGGCCAGAACCTCGGCCCCGCCGAGAATGCGCTCGAGCTGCACGTCGCCGGCGCCGGTGGTGCTCTCGACGATGGCCACCTCGTCGGCGTAGGACGGGTAGGCGATCAACACGTTGAACATGAACCGGTCCAGCTGGGCCTCGGGCAGAGGATAGGTCCCCTCCTGCTCGATGGGGTTCTGGGTCGCCAGCACGAAGAAGGGCGTATCCAGATCATGGGTGCTGCCACCGGCGGTGACCTGGCGCTCCTGCATGGCTTGAAGCAGGGCGGCCTGGGTCTTGGGCGGTGTCCGGTTGATTTCGTCGGCCAGGATCATGTTGGCGAATACCGGCCCCTGGATGAAGCGGAACACCCGGTGCCCGGTACCATGATCCTCTTCCAGGATCTCGGAGCCCGTGATGTCGCTGGGCATGAGATCGGGGGTGAACTGGATCCGGTTGAAGGTCAGGTCCATCACCTGGGACAGGCTGCTGATCAACAGCGTCTTGGCCAGGCCGGGAACCCCCTCGAGCAATACGTGGCCACCTGAAAACAGGGCGATCATCATCTCCTCGATCACCGCTTCCTGCCCCACGATGACCTTGCCGATCTCGTTGCACATGGCCTGATACTGGGTCCTCAGATCGTCGATCCTGGCAGCGTCGTCCACGGGGGTTCCTTTCGCTGGGAGCGAGAAAAATGCAGCAGGGTCTGGGGCAAACGTTTCAGTGACGATAGCTCCGTCGCTCGGCGGCGTCCAGGGGGGAACCGTTTCTCAGAGCCCGTTCATCCGCCGGTACAAAGTGAAAGCCAGGCTCGAATCGATCTCCACTACCACCGGTTGATAGGTTCGCGCGAATTCCGGGTCACGCCAGATCTGGACGATGGGCACGAACCGAAAATCGTCGGCGGTCGGTTCCACCGCCCCCTCGTGTCGCGGCTCGGGCAGGTTGTGCAGCAGTATCAGGTCCGGTTTGCGCGCCAACACGAGCCTGCCGTCGCCCTTTTCATGGGCCATGTAACCCTGTCCAATGGTATCCACGCGCTGGCGGGCGATCTCCCGGTCGTTCAGACCGAGCATATCGATGCACTGCAATCCGCTGGCGTAAGGCAACGCCCCGGCCGGGACCACGGCGAGAGTCGTCTCCGGCGGCACCGATTCCCGGAGGACCAGCCCCAATCGATAGCAGCTGATAATACCGCCATCGTCAAAGGGTTCCACCAATCCGACGGGACGATCCAGGGGATAAGTCGGGTGACGCAACTCATGGCTCAGAATGCGTAGCGGTTGGCTGCAAAACAGGAATACCAGAACAATCGTCGCCAGTTCACGCGCCGGTCTTCTTGTGATCAACGCCTGCAATCTGCGACCGCCCCACGCGCCCAGCAACAGGATCAACGGGACCGCCGGCAACAGGAATCGGTAGTGGACCATGTGGTCACCGCCTGCCGAGAGAACGAACACGGCAGCCGGCAGCACGAAGGCAAGGCAGAGGACCACCCAACCAGGCCACGCAACAGTCCGGCCAAGCCGCTGGTGACAGAGGGTCACCACCAGGTAGAGGCCCGCCAGCAACGCCGGCAAGAGGATCTCACTTCGGCCGAGGAAACCGCCCAGATACTCCAGCCCCCTCCACACCAGGGCCAGCCGCACACCATCCATCTTCGCATAATAGGTATTGGGCAGAATATCGTGAAACGCTGCTACCCTGAAAACAAACCAGGGCAACACCATGGCCATCATCAGCCCGAACATCGCCAGGGCCGGACGCCATCCCTGTCCCCCACGCCTGGAGACCACCGCGGTCCAGCTCAGAATGGGAAACCAGTAGAGAACGCCCTCGGGTCGGGTCAGCGCGATCAGTCCGCCGATGGTCGCCAGCACGCGCCAGCGGCGGGCCTCGGCCGTTATCATGGCCGAAAGGATCAGCAGTGTGCACAGCGCGGTTTCCAATCCTCCTCTGGACCACGCCCAGAGGGCCGGATTCGCCGCCAGTGCCAGGGTAGCCAGCGTCCCCCAGAACCAGCCCAGTCGCCGGGGCGCCCACCAGACCAGCAACCACACGCACATCAGGGCGGGTACCAGGGACGATAGCTGGCTGGCCACCAGTGGTTCTGCGCCCAGCTTGAGGGCGCCGGCAAGTAGCAACATGTGCAGAGGACTCGAGAAGCCTTCAATCAGGTCCCCGCCGGGATTGAATCGCGGTCCGAGGCCCTCGGCAACATGCGTCGCATACCGCAGGGTGATGAAGGCATCGTCCGGTACCTGGTTACTGCTGCGCAGCCAGAAGGCGCCCAGGAGGAATACGGCGGTCGCCGCCAACATCAAAGCCAGGAAGCGCCAGGCGCTTCCGTCGATTCCCCTATCAGGGTGCAAAGCCACCACAATCACCATGTCCCGCTTAAGTGCGATTGTTTTGAAATACCGGTCCGTTTCCAGAGAAACGGACCGGCTCCAAAAAGACCCCTCGCTATTCCGACTAGCGCATCAGCATCGGCGCAATCACCACGCTGATTACAGACATCAGCTTGATCAGGATATTCAAGCTCGGTCCCGAGGTGTCCTTGAAGGGATCACCCACGGTATCGCCCACCACCGCAGCCTTGTGGGCGTCACTGCCCTTACCGCCGAAATGGCCGCCTTCGATGTGCTTCTTGGCGTTGTCCCAGGCCCCGCCGGCGTTGGACTGGAACAGGGCCAGCAACACGCCCGAGGCGGTGACACCGGCCAGCATGCCGCCCAACATCTCGGTGCCCCCCAGGAAGCCCACGGCCACTGGAGCGGCCACGGCGATCAGGCCGGGCAGGATCATTTCCTTGATGGCCGCGGCGGTGGAAATGTCCACGCAGCGGCGGAAGTCCGCTTCGGCAGTACCTTCCATCAGACCCGGGATCTCCCTGAACTGGCGGCGGACCTCTTCGATCATCGAGAAGGCGGCGCGGCCCACGGCGTCCATGGCGAAGCTCGAGAACAGGAACGGCAGCATGGCGCCGAAGAACAGCCCGACCAGCACCGTGGGATTCAGCAGGTTGATGGACTCGAGACCGACGATCTGCTGGTAGGCGCTGAACATGGCCAGAGCCGTCAGGGCGGCCGAACCGATGGCGAAGCCCTTGCCGATGGCCGCCGTCGTGTTGCCCACTGCGTCCAGCTTGTCGGTGCGCGCCCGGACCTCGCTACCCAGGCCGGCCATCTCGCTGATGCCACCGGCGTTGTCGGCGATGGGACCGTAGGCGTCGACCGCCAGCTGGATGCCCGTGGTCGAGAGCATGCCCAGCGCCGCGATGGCGATGCCGTACAGGCCGGCGAACTTGTAGGCTACCAAGATAACGATGCCCAGCACGATAATCGGCAAGGCCGTCGACCTCATACCCAGCCCCAGGCCGGCAATGATATTGGTAGCGGAGCCCGTCTCACTGGCCTTGGCGATCCTCTGGGCCGGGCCCTTGTCCTCGGCGGTATAGAATTCAGTGATCACGCCGATGGCTATACCGCCGGCCAGACCGGCGATCGTCGCGATGAAGACACCCATCCACGTGTCACCCGGCAGCATGTAGTAGGCCACGACACCGGTGACCACGGCCATGATAATTCCGGCGCCAAAAGTGCCGATGTTCAAGGCCGTCTGCGGGTTGCCACCTTCCTTCGTTCGCACGAAGAAGGTGCCCACGATGGAGACCACGATGCCGACCGCAGCCAGAACCAGCGGCAGCAACACGGCGTTCAGGTTGCCGGGCAGGAAGGCCACCCCCAGGATCATCGAGCCGACGATGGAGCCCACGTACGACTCGAAGAGGTCGGCGCCCATGCCGGCCACGTCGCCCACGTTGTCACCCACGTTGTCGGCGATGACTGCCGGGTTGCGCGGGTCGTCCTCGGGAATGCCCGCCTCGACCTTGCCCACCAGGTCGGCACCGACGTCAGCGGCCTTCGTGTAGATACCGCCACCGACGCGGGCGAACAGGGCAATGGAGCTGGCACCCAGGGAGAATCCGGAAATGACCTGCAATATACGCGTGGTGCCCCAGCCGTCGGCACCGCCGAAAAACTGCGTGTAGGCGATGTAGAGAATGCTCAGTCCCAGCACACCCAGTCCCACCACGACCATGCCCATGACGGCGCCGCCGCTGAAGGCCACGGCCAGCGCCTTGTTCAGGCTGTCACGAGCTGCGTTGGTCGTCCGTACATTGGCCAAGGTCGCGATTCGCATACCGAAGAAACCGGCCAGCGCCGAGCAGAAAGCACCCAGAACGAAGGAGATGCCAATCAGCCACGAGGAACTCTCTACGCTGGCGTTACCGACGGCCAGCAGCAGAGCCACGACGACCACGAAGATCGCCAGTACCGAGTACTCTCGACGCAGGAAGGCCATGGCGCCTTCCTGAATGTGGCCTGCGATTCGCTGCATTTTCTCGTCTCCGGGATCCTGTTTACGGACCCACGAGGACTTAAATGCAGCAAAGGCCAACGCCAACACACCAGCTGCGGGGATGAGATAAATCACGCTTTTCCTCCTGCAAGGATGGCGATCGAAGTGGTTGGAATCCGACGCGAGCGGGTCAACTGATCCGGCGCACGAGGGAAATTCCGGCGATCAAAAAAAAAAGAGGATCCACAAGTGGTAGACGCCCGCGTAGGGGCGCCTACCGCGAGATGCGGAGCAAGTTTAGACGAAATCCACCATGGGCGCAAGACCCGAGCCCCTACTTGCTCTCGATATCCATGATCTCCACCTCGAAGAGCAGCGTCGCGTCCGGCGGGATGGTAGCGCCACTGCCGCTCTTCCCATAGGCCATGGCCGACGGAATGATCAGATTGGCCTTCTGGCCCACCTTCATACCCTCGATGGCCGAATCCCAGCCCGGGATGACCATGCCCGCACCCAGGGTGAAGGTATAAGGACGATTGACCCGACGAGAAGAATCAAACTCCTTGCCCTTGGCCCCGTTCTCCCAGAGGAAACCGGTGTAGTGGACACTCACCTGATCGCCCAGTTCGGCCACAGGACCGGAACCCGGCTCGAGCACTTCGATTTCCACCGACGGGATGTCGATGATCTCGATGTCGAAAATCAAGGTCGCGCTCGGCGGAATGACCGGCGGATGCCCGCGTTCACCGTAAGCCATGGTGTGTTCGATCAGCAGGGTGCGTTTACCGCCGACCGCGATGCCCGGCAGGCCTTTCTCCCAGCCCTCGATCACCATGCTGCGCCCCACCGGGAACGTGATCGGGTCGCCCCGCTCGACTGAACTGTCGAACTGGTTGCCCTTGGTCTCATTTTCCCAGATCCAGCCCGTGTAGTGAACCGTGACGTAGTCGCCGAGCTTGACGACCGGACCGTCGCCCACCGTCGAGTCCACGTAACTCAGGCCCGGCTCGATGACCTGCCAGGTCGCCTCTGCCTCGCCTTTCTGGCAAGCGCCGACCACCAGGACCATACCCAGGATCGCGACCCAGGCAGCCAGTGACTTCTTGTGCATGTTTCAGCCTTCTTTCTCGGGAAGGTGCATTCCGGAAGGGATGACGGACATTCCGCGAACATTCGGGCCAATCTCGCACATGCCCGGAAGTTTTTCAATAGCACACCGCCGGATCGGCCCCGCGTTCGGTGGGCTAGCGGACCGCGAATCCGGCCCAACGTCGCAACGGCCAGGCCGTCACTGCCAGGTAAACCAGGCCAGCAACGACAATGCGGACAACGACCGGCAAGGAACCGGTCCATCCCGCCACCAACGCCATGGCCAAACCGCCGCCGGCCACGAGCGGCAGTATTCTCCAGAGATTGCCCGACAACCAGCGGCGGCATATCCACGCCAATGTCATCAACAGCGTGCCATGGCCGGCCAGCATTCCATAGGCAGCCCCCAGACCCGCCAGGCGAGGCACGAGGATGAAACATCCGGCCACTGCCACCGCAGCACTGACCACCAGTGGAGGGAAGAACTCGCGCTGCCGGTCGGCGGCGATGAGGGAGTTGCCCAGAAACCAGCCCAACGACAGCAGACTGTAGCTGACGACCAGGACCTGGAAGATGGGGCGGCCCGCGGCGTAGCTGTCATCGTAGATCAGCGCCATCAGATCCGGTCCCAGCAAAACTCCGCCCACCGAGATGGGCACCAGGACCGCCGTCACCAGTCCCAGATACAGTCGGAATCGGCCCAGGAATTCAGTCTCGTTGCCCCGGGCCAGGCGTGACAGGCGAGGCAGCAGGGCTTTCCACAGGACTTCCATGGCCACGATGAGGACGAACCCGATCTTGGCCGCGGCCGCGTACTGGCCGGCGATCTCAGGTTCGGACAGGATTCCAAGCAGGACCAGATCACCGTTCATCAGCACTCGCATCGTCACGATCGAAGCGCCGATGGGCGCGGTTTCGGTCAGGCGCCGGCGCCATTCCGCCAGATGTCCGAAGCGGGGCAGGAACGGGCCGCCCAGCCACCGAGCAACCGGCATAGCGACCACTAAGTTTCCCGCCACGAAAGAGAACAGATAGAGGGCCGGAATCCAACGCCAGGTCGGCCACCCGGCCAGGCCGTCGAGGTGTCGTAAAAACACCAGTACCAGCACCGCATAACTCAGGCTGGCAGCAGTCTTTGCCGCACCGACCCAGGACATGCGCTCAACGCCGATGCCCACCCACTCGCCCATGAAAATCTGGGGAATCACGAGGCTCAGGTAGAGCAGAAATAGCGCCGGATCCTGGCGATAGAAGGGAAACAACGGCAGGATGGCCAGGCCCACCGCCAGCACGGCGAACGCCAGCACTGCCAGCAGACCCTGGTGAAGCCGCACGTAATCGCGGACCTCGGCAGGATTGTCCAGCCGAGCGATCTCCCGGATCCCCAGGGACATCAGACCCCATTCGGCGGTGATCAGGGCGTAAGCCGACACGGCAACACCGACCTGGACCACACCGAACCAGTGGTCCCCCAGCAGTCGGGCCAGATAGACCAAAGCCGCCAGATTCAGCAACTGGGCCGCGAACGTGCCGATGGTCAACACACTCAGATTGTGCAGGACTCCCCGGCTACCGCGCATGTTGCCTCCCCGCGTCACGACCCAGGTGGATCACATAACCCCAGAAGACCCAGATCAGGGAGAGCCGAAAGGTGGGAAAGGCCAGGAAATAGCCGCAGAGCAATACCAATCCGGCGGCCACCAGGAACTCCCTCGCGACCAGCAACCGGCGGACCTTGGCGTACAGCAGGTACAGGAACAGTCCGAAGATCACGATGCCGTGCTCGCACAGCACCTCCAGGTAAATGTTGTTGGCAATGCGCTTGAAACTGGCAAAGTCGGATATCAGCCAGGTGTACAAGTCGGGATACTGGCCGAAAAAATAACCGAAGTTGCCCATGCCGATGCCGAACGGATAGTCGAGAAACATCTGCCAGGCGTGATAGGATTCGTTCATGCGCTGGATGAGCGAGACGTTGGTCACATCGGTGACCCCGCCGAAGAAGATCAGGCTGAACTTGTCCAGCACCAGGGTTCGGAACAGCCCGGTCTGGATCAGGACCGCGACGGCTGCGACCATCCCGCCGATCGCCGCACCCCGCACCGGCACCGGTACGCCTCCTGAAAACACCGCCGCGAACACCACCAGCAATGCCCCCATCATGGCCGCCGGCGACGCCGTGATCACAATCCCAAGCAGGAGGACCGGCAGCATGATCCGGAAGAATCGATCGGGCCAACGCCGAGTTCCCCAGAGGGTGATCACCGTCGATGCCAGCAGATAGAAACCGAAGTAGTTGCCCTCCTCGAAGGGGCCGGTGCGAGCCACATTCAACCCGCCGAGATTCATGTACTGCACCTCGTCCCAGCGCAGCAGCAATGCCGCCGGCATCCCGGCGGCCAGCACCAGGTTCAGGGCCACGGCATAGGCCACGGCCAACAGGCTGCCATAAAGCCAAAAACGGCAGAACTCACGCAAGGAAATCAAGCCCTGACCCAGTGCGTGCAGGACCAGCACCATCAAACCGATGTCGAAGGCCAGGTACAGATAGTGGAAGACGGTGTTGGCCAGTGGATGGTAGCGACCGTGGGCCCATTCCAACATGCTCAGGTCCAAATCCATCAGCACGTAGAAGCCCCATGCCGAGGCCAGGAAACTCCCGAAGTAGAAGACGCCCCAGAGCACGGGAAGACGTGCCTGGCGACCCAATCGCACGCCGCCGCCCAGTAGCAGTGTGCCCAGAGCCACGAGGCCGGCGAGCTCGTACAGCTTCAACGGGAAACCCAACGGCAGCGTCACCGAATTGGTCAGTGGCAGAGTGACCAGGATGAACTTCAGCAGCCTGTCCAGGCGCATCAGTCTCTGCCGGAATCAGAGGCGACGATGGCCGCACGGTTGCGTCGGTAATACTCCAAGATCAACACCAGGAACAGCGAACTGAAAAACGCCAACACGGTCAGGATGGCCGTGGCCCGCAGCTTCCGCGGCCGGACCGGCTTCTCGCTGACGGTGATCCGTCCGATGCGTTCCAGGGGGCTCACCAGGTCGGCGCGAACCTTCTCGGCCTCCCAGTCTGCCAGCAACTGGGCACGCTGGTGGGGCAGGTCGCGGGCCAGCTTGATCTCGAGGTCGGAGATCTTCTGCTCGATGTCCCCCTTCTTCTTGACGAGATCCACGGTCCGCTCCAGACGCAGTCCGCTCGCCTTCAGGTCGAGAACCTTTATGTAGTCCCGCAGCGTATCGGCTTCCACCGTTCCCCGGTAGACGTCTCGGCTCAGCTCGTTCACCGTCAACAGCAGATCGGCCACGCGGCCGGCCTGCTGCCGCCGCACCGTCTGCAGCAGCAGATCCGTCTCGCTGTCGTCGGTGTCGGTCGAACTTCGATCCGTCGCCGAACTCGCCTCTTCCTGCTCGAGCAACACCGACAGCAAGGCCTCGGCGTCCTCCAGCCGGGCCCGGGCGGCAGTCACCTCGGCCTCGGTGGAGAGGGCGGCCCGCTCCCGCCACTGGCGGGCACTGGCCAGCCGCTCCAGTTCCAGTTCCAGACGCTGATCTTCGGCGTCGACCAGAGTCAGGGCCCTTTTTTGTTCGGCGATTCCCAATCGAGCTCGTTCCACGTCGGCGCTGACCTGTTCGATGTCATTCTTGATCTTGGCCATGCGCACCCGGGCCCCGCCGAGGGTGAGATACATGGTGCTGCCCAGGCTGTCGAGACTGGCCTGGCGGTTGAACGAGATGATGGCCTCGTCCAGGGTCGCCACCGCCAGCAAGGGATCGGAAGACAGGTTGCCCAGGGTGATGACATCGCCGCCCTGGACGTACTGGGGCCCCATGGGGATATACTCGGCAATGATGTCCGGCGCACCCTTCATATGGTCGAACTGGACCTGCTCCCGCAGATCCTGCCAGTACATCTCGGTCCGGAACCAGCGCACCACATCCTTGAGAGCCCACTCCCTGACCGGGCCGCCCTGGTCGCTGTAGGCAACAATCCCCGGTCGCACCTGAGCCGTGGCTCGATACAGGGGACGGGTCAGAAAGCTGTAAGCCAGTCCGGCCAGGACACCCAGCACAGTCACGATCAACACGGTCCGGCGACCGCGAAACAGGATGTTCAACAATCCCGGCAAATTGACGGCGGCGGCCCCAGTCTCGGCGGGGCGGTTGGTCGCGGATTCGTCGTGCAAGTCGTTGGCCCTTCCTGGTTGCCGGCCCGCAGGCGGCAGTCTCAGCCGATGGTTTCGTTCAAACGAGCGGTCGAATCGGCCAGCACCTGATCGTGCAGGGATCCGCCGTGGGAGTCCATGGTCACGACCACCGGGAACCGCTCGACCCGGAACTCCCAGATGGCCTCGGGAGAGCCGAACTGCTCGGCCATGTGGACGCCGGTGACCTCGACCACCCGCTCGGCCAGCACCTGGGCCGCACCCCCGATGGCGTGGAAGTACACGCCGCCCACTTTCTTGCAGTACTCCAGAGTCTTGGCGCCCATGCCGCCCTTGCCGATGACGGCACGGATCCCGTACTGCTCCATCAGCGGACCCTGATAGGGCTCCTCCCGGATACTGGTGGTCGGGCCGGCGGCCTTGACCACCCACTTGCCCTTCTCCTTCACGACCACGGGACCGCAGTGGTAGATGATGCTGTCGGTGAGATCCACCGGCGGTTTGCCGCCATCGTGCAGGTACTTGTGGACCGCGTCACGCCCTGTGTAGAGCAGGCCCGTGATCTCGACCTTATCACCGACCCGCAGGGCCCGGATCTTCTCTTCGGTGAACGGAGCTTCCAGCTGCATGATCCTGCCTCCTAAGATTCGTACAACCAGCGGGTGATCTTCCCGCTCTCGGCCATCTGGAATCCGTTACGCCGGAAAGCCCAGCACATGTATGCCACCGACACGAAGAACGACGCAGGCACCCGGTTGCGATGGGTGATCTTCACACCCAGCACGGTGGTCTCGCCGCCGAAGCCCATGGGCCCGATACCCAGGCCGTTGGCTTCCTTCATGATCTGTTTCTCGAGCTTGGCCAGGCGCTTGTCGTCGTTGGTGTCGTCCACCAGTCGGAAAAGCGTTTCCTTGGCCGCCACGTAGCCCGAACCCCGATCGCCTCCGACACAGACCCCCAGGATGCCCGGGCCGCAGCCCTTGCCCTGGGCGCTGACCACGGCATCGAGCAGGCAACGGCGCACACCTTCCAGATCCCGACCGGCGCCGATGCGGTTGTCAGGCAGACTGTACTGCGCGCTCATATTCTCCGAGCCCCCGCCCTTGAGCATCATCTTCACTTGCAGGGCCTTGCCCTTGGCGGGATGGAAATGGAACGTCGGATTGCCCGGTCCGAGGTTCGTGCCGGAGTTCTCTCCGGTGATCGAATCGACGGAGTTCTGGCGCAGGAAGCCCACCTTCGTGGCCTGGACGACCGCCTTCTCGTAGGCTCGCCTGAACATCCTCTCGGCGCACCAGACAGGCAGATCGGCGTAGCAGATGATCGCGCCGGTGTCCTGGCAAAGGGGTTGGGACTTGTCCTTGGCCATGATGATGTTCTCGTGGATCACATCCAGGGCGTACAGTCCCGATGAATTCTTCTTCTCCTTGCGCCGACCCTTCTTGATGGACCGCACTACATCGGTGGGCAACTCAGCGCTGGTACGCCGGATCAGCTCCAGAAGATTTTCTTGCAAGGTCTTGGCGTCCATGACCCCTCCTTGGTTGTACATCGGCAGCAGGCAGACCACTCCACCGGCACCTTCGGGATGGACCGGCTCGATAGTAGCTCCACCGCCGGACCAGGTCAAAGGGTCGTTTGTGCCTGCAACGGCGTCCGTGAGAGTCATCGTGCCGGTTTGGCTAGGCTGACGGGCCGATCGAGGTTATTTTCGAGGTTCGTGTTGCGGCGCTCGACCGGGAGTCGGCGCCATCACCGAACCGTGGAGCATAAGACGTGAAATACCTGCTACTCGGAGCCGGACTCCAGGGAACGGCCATCGCCTTTGATCTGCTCAATCACTGTGACGGCACCACGGCCCTGAGGGTCGTCGACGCCGATGGCTCTTCCCTGGCAAACCTGGCCGCCCGTCTGAACGATTCGCGCATGACCACCATCGAGGGCGATGTCCGCGACGAAACTATCCTGACCCCGCTGATGGCCGAGGCCGATGTGGTCATCAGCGCAGTCAACTACTGGTACAATGCAGCCCTCGCCGGGCTGGCGGTGGCCAACCGGGCCCATTTCCTGGATCTCGGGGGCAACAACGACATCGTCGCCCGGGAATTCGAACTTGACGACGTGGCCCGCCGCCAGGGTGTATCGATCATTCCCGACTGTGGGCTGGCTCCGGGATTGGCCGGCATACTGGGTTACTGGCTGATCGACGGTCTCAAAAGCGCCGCCAGCCTCAAGCTCCGGGTCGGCGGCCTGCCGATCGATCCGCAACCGCCCATGAACTACAAGGTCGTGTTCGCGGTACAGGGCCTGATCAACGAGTACATCGAACCCGCGGTGGTCGTTCGAGGCGGCCGACTGCAGACCGTACCTTCGCTCAGTGAACTCGAGCACCTGACCTTTCCCGAGCCTTTCGGCGAACTGGAGGCCTTCCAGACCAGCGGCGGTACCTCCACCCTGCCCCGGACCTTGGCCGGTCGCGTGCCCGATCTGGACTACAAGACGATTCGCTACAAGGGGCACTGCGCTCAGTTCCGTCTGCTTCATGAGCTGGGCCTGACCGACTCGCGGCCGCTGGAGTTCAAAGGCGGCAAGGTCTCGCCCCGGGAGATGCTGGCCCGGGTCATGGCCGACAAGCTGAACCTGCCCGGCGAGGATGTGATCCTGCTGCTGGCCGAAGCCGAAGGTTGGGACGCCGCCGGTGAAGCGGTTCGCAGGGGCGTGCGCATCATCGACCACCATGACCGCACCAACGACATCTCGGCCATGATGCGCATGACCGGCTATCCTGCAGCAATCATCGCCTGGCTGCTGGCCAGCGGTGAAATCGACGCTCCCGGCGCACGCTGTCAGGAAGAGGTGGTACCGGGCGACCGCATGCTGGCGGAGTTGCGCAGGCGAAACGTGACGATCGAGGAGTATGCGGGCGTCCCCGGTGAACCAGGACCTTCAGATTGACCGTATGAGCCGGGATCCCGAACTGGAAGAGCCCCCCGGGAGGTCCTTCGGGGGGCTCGGCCGCCGTGGTAGGGACGGCGGATCGACCGTCGGCCGGTCATTCGAATTCGTCCAGCTCAGATCAGCCGGGAAAAAAAACGCTGCCAGCGGGGCCGGTAGTTGTCCTCGTAGTCCAGGGACAGGGCCACGGCAGTGACCTTGCCTGTGACCGCGCCGCGGTCCACGAAACCGAAGATGCGCGAATCACCGCTGTTGTCCCGGTTGTCTCCCAGCATGAAGAACTTGCCCGCAGGCACTTCGATGGGACCGAATGTGCGCAGTGCTTGACGCGCGGGTTCGTACGCCACGACGTGCTCCACTCCCGACATGACCTCGTTGAAGAAGATCTTGCCCTCAGCGTCAACGCCCAAGGCTTCCCGGATCGGCGCTGCATCGACGGGTCTGTACTCGAGAGATTCGCCGTTGATCAGGAGGCGCCCACCCCGCATCTCCACCGTATCACCGGGCACGCCGACGACTCGTTTGACCAGCCGAGCACCGTCGGCGGGTGACCAGCAGGTCACCACGTCACCCCGGGCCGGATCGCTCCAGGTGGCGATACTCGTGCGGGTGAAAGGGATCTTTAGATCGTAGGCCAGCTTGTTGACGAAGATCCGATCGCCAATCAGGATCGTGGGTTTCATCGAACCGGTGGGCACGTCGTTCCAATCGGCCACCGCCGAGCGGAACGAGAATGCAACGACCGCGATGGCAGCCAGACTCAGGATCCCGCTCTTGCGCAGACGGCGCAGCAGGCCGCCGATTCTCATGGTCATGTAAATATCTCCCCGTTGGCGAAGCGAAGGCCCGGAATCAGCGATCCATTCACGGCCCGGCAGCAACTCCGCCATATACTCCCATTGCCCGTGTATTGTTCCGGTCTCTGCGGGTCTATCCATAGAAACGCCCGGGAAGCCAGCTCTTCCCGGGCGACTGCACAGATCAGGATCTGGCATTCTGCTAGTTGTGGATGTCCGCCAACCTATCCTTGTGGACCATGAAGCTGAGCATCTTCAACTTGATGTAATCGCCGTCCCAGAAGTAGTACCCCTGGTGCTCGCCAAGCCGGCTGCTGCGATTGCTGTCCTTGATCAGGAACCATTGGCGTCCCCCCAGCTTCTTCATGCCCACGATGTGTACACCGTGATCGTCGCCGGTGGTCCCGTTGACGATGCGAAACTCGCGACTGCCCTGATCAATGTACTTGGCAGGGATGTCCCACTCGGGAACGATGGCCGTGTCGAACTTGCCGTCCATGCCTGCTTCGCTGTTGTCGCCACCGATCGAGACCGTGTAGCCGTCCTCGACGGCGTGGCGGATCACCTCGTAAAAGTCGTGCAACGGCAGGTTGACGTAGTCGGCCTTGCGCCGCCAGTTGTCCTCGACGTCCAGAAGCACCTGGTTGTAGAAGGGCTCGTCCATGCGCGAGACGCAGGACACGTAGTCATCCATGCTCAGGCCCAGGACCTCCCGCAGGAAAGCCTTCGGGCTGTACGTGCGTCCCTGGTGCTGAACGTCCTCGGGGGGCTGCCCCATGTGCTTGTCCAGGATGGCGCGCACGTAGGCCAGATTCTGTTCCTCGTCCCAGGAGTCGCTCTCCAGCACCCAGTCCAGGAAACCCTTGAGTTCCTTCATCAGGGGCGTGTGGTCATGGCGGCCGTTCTCGTTCAGCACGCCGGGATAAGATTCGCTGGGCACCGCACCGTACTGGCGGTAGATCTCGGTCGTGCCGTGGTCCTGGCTACCCTGGGCCAGAGGCGTGTGCCCGAACGACTGGAGATAGGCCCGGCATTTCTCCACATACTCCCAGTAGACGACCCACATCTCGGAGAGCTTGATCTCCACGTCGGTCTGACGCTTGGCCTCGCTTTCCATGAAGGAGACCGAGCAGAAGGCCCAGCACGAACCCGTATAGAACTGGGGTGTCGGCGGATTGTGCCAGAGGGCGTCGAAGTCACTGGGGGCGGACGGGGACTTGATCTTCGACCAGTCCACCCGCAGATCGCGGGCCGCCTCATCCTTGGCCTCGGCAGTGGCGGTATACTCGGCCTCCACTGCGGCACGGACCGAATCCCGAACGGCCTGGGCTGCCGCTCGGTCGGCTCTGATCTCGTCCAGTACCGGGTACTGGTTCTGCTCCCGGTAGACCGGGTCGTCCGCCAGAACCGAACCAGCCAACAGCGCCGCCAGACAGACCAGCAGGGTCGTACGAACGAGGTAAGTTGTCGGGGTCAGGTATGCCATCTTCTTATTCCTCCGCAAGTTCTGTCAACCGGCTCCGACCAGCAGGGCGCCGCCCAGGCCGATCATGGCGAACAGGCCGATGATCACCATCTGGATCAACCAGCCGACTATACACACGGCAATGGCCTTGCCGCTGCTCTGATACTTCAGGACCTGGCGCACCGCCACGACCATCGCGACCAGCATCCAGACGGCCGCCGCCAGGTTGATCAAACCGCCCAGCAGCGGAATGAAGGCGATCACCCGGATGACCCCGGGGGCAGCGGAGTAACCAGTGACCCGCAGAACATCGCTCAGCTCGGCCTGAGTGCCGGGTTCGGCCATCAGCTTGGTGCCCACGAAGTGGACCAGCACCGCCCAGATGAACCAGCCCACCAGGGCCGCCAGAGTCCCGCCGATCAGACCGATGGGTCCGCCGACCAGCGAGCTGCCGACCCCGGCGGCGACACTGGAGATGGCGACCACGGTCATGGCTTCGCCCAGGGATCCCCGGTCCCGCTCGACTTCGTCGTACAACGTGACGTCCAGTTTGGCCGCCCGGATCATGCGATCAACGATCTGCGCCATGGTCCTCTCTCCCGATGAGGTTGAAGTGCTTCATCCGCGGTGCGGACAGCTGGGACCATAATGCACGGTATCCGTGGCGGGGGACAAGTAAAAGCTCCGGCAGATGATCCGTCCCGACCGGCACAATGTGTCCGGATGGTGGCGTGGAAAACGCCTTGCATCCCCTGCAAACAAAACATATACTACCCTCAGGTAGCATTATGAGATTGTTCAAGTCATCCGAATACGCCATCCGCTGTCTGGTACACATGGCTACCAGCAGTCAGGAACTCTGCTCGGTCAAGCACCTGTCCGACGAGCTGGGGATTCCCTACAAGTTCCTCGGCCGGCTGATGAGCCGACTGGGCAGCGAAGGAATCGTGGCGGCTGTACGCGGGAAGAATGGCGGCTACCAGATCATCAAGCCTCTGGGCGAAGTCCGGCTAGCTCACATTGTGGACATCGTGGAGGGGCTGGAGAGTTACGATCGTTGCATCCTCGGTTTCGAGACCTGCGATGATGAGAACCCCTGCCCCATGCATGATTTCTGGACCGTCCACAAGAACGGGATCTCCCAGATGATGCAAGACGTGACCCTGGCCCAGATGGTGGCCACCGGCAGTACGCGGATTTGATGTTTTTTTGACCACAATTGCTACCCCAACGTAGCATATAACGTCGCCACGGCGACACACCGGCCTTCGGCCACTGAGACAAGGAGCCCATCCATGAATCCATCGTGGCTCGACAGATTGTTGTCGCGCAAGGGGTTGTACACCGCTTTCTGGACCGTGGGAATCATCATGGTCGCGGCCCTGATCTTCTTTACCGCCAATCTTGCCAAGGAGGTGCCCCCCATTCCCCGGGAGGTGGTCTCCGCATCCGGCCAGAAACTCTACACCCATGATGATGTGGTGGCCGGCAAGGGCCTCTTTCAGCAATTCGATCTGATGGACTACGGTACTATGCTGGGTATGGGTGCCTACCTGGGGCCGGATTTCTCCACGGAGTTCTTCCACCGGCGCGCCGAATTTCTATACGACTGGCATGCCCGCCAGGAGTACGGTATCGCCGGAGCCGAGCTGAACGACGAGCAGCGTGGCCTGATCAAGGTCAGGGTCAAGCGGGATCTCCATGAGCAGACCCGGCTGACCGAGGACGTGGTCACCTACAGCGAGGGATCGACGGCCGCCTATATGGCCAACGTCGATTATCTGGTGGATTTCCTGGTCAACGGCAATCAGGAAGCAGCCTGGACCGGTGGCGTGATTCGCTCCGACGAGGCCCGTTCGATCGCCCACTTCGTGGACTGGTGCCAGCTCGTGGCCTCGAGCAAGCGAACCGGTACCGACCGGACCTGGAGCAACAACTGGCCCCCCGAACCGCTGGTCGACCAGGACCTGACCTGGACCAGCCACTTCTACACCCTGTGGGAGCTGCTGGTACTCTGGGTCGGCACCATCCTGGTCTTGATCATTGCCTACGAAAAGCTGCTCAAGAAGGGGCCGGACGAGGTGCTCGAAGAGCCCTTGATGGTCACGAAGCTGTTTCCGTCCCAAGAGAAGCTGCTGAAGTATGTGCCGATCGTGGGCCTCTTCATGCTGCTGCAGATGATCCTCGGGGGCTATCTGGCCCACATCTACACCGAGCCCGGTAAGAACTTCATCATCAGCCAGGAGATCCTGCCGTTCAACGTGATGCGGGCCCTGCATGTGAACTTGGCCATCATCTGGGTCGCCATCGGCTGGCTGGTCGGCGGCATGCTCATCGCTCCTTTGGCAAGCAAGCAGGACCTGAAGTTTCCCTGGTTGGTTGATGTGCTCTGGGCGGCGCTGCTGGTCGTCGGCGGCGGTGGTCTGGTGGGCATCTACATGGGCGCCACCGGCCAGATGCGCGATGTCTGGTTCTGGCTCGGCAACGAGGGCCGAGAACTGCTGAACCTGGGGCGGGTCTGGGACATCGGGCTGGTCGCCGGCCTGGTCATGTGGTTCTTGATGGTCTTCAGCGTGATCCGCAAGGCCAAGAGCAACAACGTGCTGATCGGCACCATCATCTGGAGCGCTTTCGGCATCGCCACCCTGTACATGGCCGGCATGATGCCCCTGCACAAGATCGTGCCCAACTACACCGTCGACGACTATTACCGCTGGTGGGTGGTCCACCTGTGGGTGGAGTTGACCTTCGAGCTCTTCGCTGCCGGCGTGCTGGCCTTCCTGACCGTGGCGCTGGGTCTGGTCTCACGCAAGTCGGCAGAGCGGATCATGCTCTTCGAGCTGGCCCTGGTCGCAGCCAGCGGCACCCTGGGCGTAGGCCACCACTACTGGTGGCAGGGCCTGGACGAGTACTGGATCGCCGTCGGCGGCATTTTCTCCGCCCTCGAGCCCTTGCCCCTGGTGCTGCTGATGATCGAAGCCTTCAAGCAGCAGCGGGAGATCACGGCCAGCAAGCAGGAATTCCCCTTTGCGGTGCCATTCCTGTTCCTGGCCGGCAGCGCGTTTTTGAACTGGTACGGCGCCGGCTTTCTGGGCATGGTCATCAACACGCCGACGATCAACTACTACAGTCACGGCACCTACCTGATCATGCCACACGCCCATGTGGCCCTGCTGGGCGCCTTCGGTTACATCTCCCTGGCCTTCATGTACCTGGTCGTGCGGGCCAATGCCATGGCCAAGGGGCTCGAGTGGGACGAACGGCCCAGTCGTTGGGGATTCTGGCTGATGACCAGCGGGGTGGTCCTGTTCTCCATCCCGACCCTGGTCATCGGTTTCCACCAGGCGGCCACCGCCCATGACCTGGGTTACTGGTTTGCCCGTCAACGTGAGGCCATCGAGCCCATGAAGGGATGGATGTGGGCCCGCACCGTGCCCGACGCCTTGATGATCCTGGGAGCACTGGTCATCTTCCTCGATCTGGTCAGGAAGTCGCTCTTCGCCCGCAAGGCGGCCTAGCCGGATCACGTTTCGGAAGTAGACTAGCAACGCAGAAGGCGACGACCCTTGGGTCGCCGCCTTCTGCTGTATCTCCACCGGTTGTGACCGACAGTAGGTATCGGTCTCGTCGACTAGAGCTCGATGAGCTCGTCCTCGTCCAGTGGGATCACTTCCTCGGCGCTCTGATTGCGCGTCGGAGCCGGCTGGGCCGGTTGGTCCTGCACCCAGGTCGCGGGAGCCGAGGTGTGCCCCGCGTTGGATCGTCGGGCTGGCGCACTCGATTTCCGCACACTCGGAGCCGCTGCGACATTGGCCGATCCTCCGGAATCGCCCCGTACGATCTGGGTCAAGGTGTGGGCCAGGCTGAGCACCTCGCTGGCCTGTCCACTGAGTTCCTCGCTGGCGGCGGCCGATTCCTCGGCGTTGGCCGCGTTGGATTGGGTCACGTTGTCCAGCTGGTCCACGGCCTTGGTGATCTCGCTGATTCCCGTTGCCTGCTCGTTGCTGGCGGCAGCCACCTGTGTGATCAGTTCCTTCACGTTGCCCACGTTGCCCTCGATGTCCCGCAGGAAACCAGCCACCTCGTCGGCCACGGCGACTCCGTTGTCGGCGTTGCCCTGGGCTTCGTCGATGAGCGACGCGGTGTTCTGGGCCGCCTCGGCACTGCGCTGGGCCAGGTTTCGCACTTCCTCGGCCACCACGGCGAATCCCTTGCCGGCGTCGCCGGCGCGCGCTGCTTCCACGGCCGCATTCAGCGCCAGCAGGTTGGTCTGGAAGGCAATCTCATCGATGGTCTTGAGGATGCGCGCGGTCTCGTCGGACGAATGCTTGATCTGTCCGATGGCTCCGGTCATCCGCTCCATGGCGCCGACACCCTGGCGGGCGGCATTGAACGCCAGGCCGGCGGCCTCGTCGGTCTGCCGGGCATTGTCTGCGTTCTGGCCCGTCATCGAGCCCACTTCCTGCAGGGATGCGGACACTTCTTCGAGGGAAGCGGCCTGTTCACTGGCACCTTCGGCCATCTGCTGGCTGCTGGCCGCGACCTGGCCGGCACTGCTGGCCACCTGGTCACTGGTCATACGCAAGGTGTCGGCCACCGCAGAGAACTGCTTGTCGGTACGGCGGGCCAGGAAGAACCAGACGATACTGGCGATTCCCAAGGAGATCAGACTCAGAACCCCGAGGATCAGCAGATTCTGATGACTGAGGGCGTCGACCTTGCGCTCCGCCTCGTAGAATTCCTCCTCGTAGCTGCTGGCGCCGATGACCCAGTCCCAGGGCTCGTAGTACATGAGACGGGCGACCTTCACACGGGCCTGGTCCTCGCCCTTGTTCTTCCAGGGATAGAACTGCTGGTCCACCTCACGGGGTCCCAGCTTCTTGGCCTTCTCACAGATCTCCTGGATGAAGGACACGCCGTTGGCATCCTTGGCTTTCCAGATACTCTCACCGTCGCGGGCGCCGCCCTTGGAGATGACGTAGTTGCCCTTGGTGTCCAGCACGTACACGTAGCCGGTTTGGCCCACCTTGAGGTTCATGATCGCCTGGCGCAGGGCCGTGGCGCTTTCCATGGGCACGCCGAAGTAGCTGATGCCGACGACCGAGCCGCTGCTGTCCTTGATGGGCTCATAGGCTGTCAGATACCAGCGGTCCACGACATAGGCCTTGCCCCGGAAGGTCTTGCCGCTGAGCACGGTGCTGACCACCGGGTTGGCCGAACCGTCGGGATTGGTGGCCGGAATGTATGTGCCGATGGCCCGATTCCCGTCGCTCTTCATCACGTTGGTCGCGACGCGCAGCATGTCACCCTTGGGGTTCATGCGCTGGAAGATGGTCGAAGTACCGCTGACCTGGTCGCGCACCGCGTCCACCACGGCAGTGCGATTGGCGGCGGAACGGTTCTGGCCCAGCCAGATGTCCCCCACCAGCATCTTCGGCAGCTGGAGGCTGGTCTTGTTCTTGGTGTACTGGTTCACCGCCTCCCAGGCGACGGTTTCGTCACCGAAGGAAACCGCGCCTTGCTGATCCATCACCGCTTTGGTGACGTTCAGGCCGGCGTCCACATTCTGCTGGAGTACCTGATGCTGGGTCTCGCAAAGGGCGTAGACGCCTTCGGCGATGTGGTCCAGATCGGTGTAGGCCAGCTTGGTGCACTCTTCGGCCGTCTGCTTTTTCATTTCCAGTTCACGGTTGACCACCACTGCCATCACCAGTACCAGCGGCATCAGCGTGAGCAGGACACCGGGCACCAGCAGGCGGGCCTTTAGAGAAGCGTTGCGAAACATGGGCAAGGATTCCTTTTGCTGTGAAGCCCGGTGAATCCGGGACCTCTCTCGGGGATTAGACCGACCAGTTGCCGGCCTCCTGACTCCTCTTGGGTCGGCTGATTCGTTCGGAATTTGAGATATTTTTTAGAATTGGGCACTCATTGCCGATCCCGGCAGCCTGATTCTGGGAATCAGCGGGGTGATGTGCTACCTTGGCAGCGATCGGCACTTTTTGCCCGGTCGTCATCCGCCATCGTTTCAGGGTCCTTGTAGGAGGTTGCGCTCGTGAGCGCCCAGATGACTGTGGAGCAGTTCCAGCAGACGATCCGCCGGGGTATCCCGGACCAGCTCCCCCCTCCGCCGGTTGACGATCCGGCCATCAGCCGCGCCCCCGAGCGCCCCATGTTGCTGAGCGAAGACGAGAAGAAACTGGCGCTGCGTAACGCCCTGCGCTACTTCCCGACGGCAATGCACGTCGAACTGGCCCCGGAGTTCGCCACCGAACTGGCCCGCTGGGGCCGCATCTACATGCATCGGTTCCGGCCGACCTACGACATGATGGCCCGCTCACTCGACGAGTATCCGGCCCGCTGCCGGCAGGCGGCGGCCATCATGCTAATGATCCAGAACAACCTGGACCCGGCGGTGGCCCAGCACCCGTACGAGCTGATCACCTACGGTGGCAACGGCACCGTTTTTCAGAACTGGGCCCAGTACCTGCTGACCATGAGCTACCTGTCCGAGATGACCGATGAGCAGACCCTCGTCATGTACTCGGGGCACCCCCTGGGCCTGTTTCCCAGCCACCGGGACGCCCCCCGGGTCGTGGTCACCAACGGCATGGTCATTCCCAACTACAGCTCCGGCGACGACTACACCCGTCTGGCAGCCCTGGGCGTGACCAGCTACGGCCAGATGACCGCCGGCAGCTACATGTACATCGGGCCCCAGGGCATCGTCCACGGCACGACGATCACCATCCTCGGCGCCGGGCGCATTTATCTCAGTGGCGACGATCCGGCGGAGAACCCCCTGGCCGGCAAGCTCTACCTTTCCAGCGGGCTGGGCGGCATGAGCGGCGCCCAGGGCAAGGCCGCGGTCATCGCCGGCTGTGTGGGCGTGCTGGCGGAGATCAATCCCGACGCGGTGGCCAAGCGCCACGAGCAGGGCTGGGTGGACGAGGTCTACACCGACCTGGACGGTCTGCTGGAGCGAATCCGCACGGCCAAGCAGGCCACCGAAGCAGTAGCTCTGGCTTACCAGGGCAATATCATCGACCTGTGGGAGCGCCTGGCCGACAGCGACATCGACGTCGAGCTGGGCAGCGATCAGACCAGTCTGCACATCCCCTACACCGGCGGCTACTACCCGGCGGGCATGAGCTACGCCGAGAGCAACGCCCTGATGGCCGCCGATCCGGCGGCCTTCAAGGAGAAGGTCCAGGCCTCGTTGCTGCGTCACATCGCGGCCGTCAACGCTTGCGTCGCCAAGGGCACCCACTTCTGGGACTACGGCAACGCCTTCCTGCTCGAGTGCAGCCGGGCCGGGGCCGACATCGCCAAGCCCGACGGACGCTTCGTGTATCCCAGCTACGTCGAGAACATCATGGGTCCCCTGTGCTTCGACTACGGCTTCGGGCCCTTCCGCTGGGTGTGCACCAGCGGCGTGGCTCAAGACCTCGAGACCACCGATCGCATCGCCGGCGACGTCATCGCCGAACTGGCCGAGGCCGCCCCGGTGGAGATCCGCCAGCAGTACCTGGACAATCTGCGCTGGATCCGCCGGGCCGGGGCCAACCAGATGGTCGTCGGCAGCCAGGCCCGGATCCTGTACAGTGACGCCGAGGGCAGACGGGCCATCGCCGCGGCCTTCAACGCCGCCATCAATAGCGGCGAGATCACCGCGCCGGTGGTCCTGGGCCGGGACCACCACGACGTTTCGGGCACCGACAGCCCCTTCCGCGAGACTGCGAACATTCGGGACGGCTCCATGTTCTGCGCCGACATGGCGGTGCAGAACGTCATCGGCGACAGCTTCCGGGGCGCCACCTGGGTCAGCCTCCACAACGGCGGCGGCGTGGGCTGGGGAGAGGTCGTCAACGGCGGCTTCGGCATGTTGCTCGACGGCAGCCAGGAGGCGGATCGCCGGCTGCAGGCGATGCTCCACTGGGATGTCAACAACGGCATCGCCCGGAGGGCCTGGGCCCGCAACGAGGGCGCCGAGTTCGCCATCGCCCGGGCCATGGAGCAGGATCCCAACATGACCGTGACGATGCCCCAGCACGCCGACGACGGATTGATCGACGACGCCATCGACGGGGCGTTCGCCTAGAATCACGGGGCCGGCCTGCAGAGGCTGGTCGGTCCCGCCGGTTTTTCACCTTAGCTTCAGGGAGTCCCCCTTGGAACCTCGCGCCGAGAAACTGCCCCGCCCCCGTGTCGAAGCCCTGGATGAGATTCTGGGCACTCCATTCAAGGTCCTGGATGACGGCATGGTCCGCCTGGTCGACTACATGGGTGACGACGCCGCCGTGGTGCAGGCCGCCCGGGTCAGCTACGGCGCCGGCACCAAGAAGGTCAGCGACGACCGGGGCCTGATCCGCTACCTGCTGCGCCACCGCCACACGACCCCCTTCGAGATGTGCGAGCTGAAGCTGCACGTCCGGGTGCCCATGGACGCCTGGCGCCAGTGGATCCGCCACCGCACCGCCAGCGTCAACGAGTACAGCACCCGTTACTCGGTGGCCATCGACGCGGCCCAGCAGACGGCCTCCGACCAGTGGCGCACCCAGTCCGTGGACAACAAGCAGGGCAGCGCCGACAGCTTGCCGCTTGAGACCGGCCAGGGATTCAGCGAGAGCGAAGCTGCGTTCCAGCAGCGGGCCCGGGATCTCTATCAAGAGCGCATCGAGGCCGGCGTGGCCCGGGAACAGGCCCGCAAGGACCTGCCCCTGTGCACCTACACCGAGGCCTACTGGAAGGTGAACCTGCACAACCTGCTGCACTTCCTGGCCCTGCGCATGGACCAACACGCCCAGCAGGAGATCCGCGACTACGCCACGATCATCGGCCGCGAGATCGTCGCCCGCTGGGTGCCGTTGACCTGGGAGGCCTTCGAGGATTACCGCTTCGGGGCTCTGCACCTGTCCGCCACCGAAACCGACATCCTGGCCGCCGTCGGCGCCGGGGACATCGAGGCCGCCCAGGCCATCGCCCGGGACGCCGGCTGGTTGAAGATTTCCGCCAAGACCGGCAACCTGCTGCGCAATCGCGAGCGAATGGAAGTGGAAGCCAAGCTACAGCGCCTGAACCTGACAGTGCCCTGGCAGAGCTGATCTGCCCCGGGTCCCGACTCACTTCAAGGAGACGCACATGGCCAAGAAGATCGACTGGTACTACCACCGGGGCGGCTGAACGAGTTGCACCAGGTCGCAGGGGTTCCTTGCGGAAAACGACGTCAAGATCGGTGACCAGACCAACGCCAGCGTCAAGCACGGTGCGGACAAGGCCCTCGAGCTGGCCGGCGCCGCCTCGAAGGTCATCGTCATGAAGGGCAAGAAGGTCTGGACCTTCGATATGAAGAAGGAAGAGCCTGCCGAGGAGGACCTGTTGAAGGTCATGCTGGGGGCCACGGGCAACCTGCGCGCCCCGGTCGTCCAGCGCGGCAAGACGCTGCTGGTGGGTTTCAATCAGGAGATCTACGACGGTATCCTGGGGTGAGCCGGGTCTCCGAGTTGAATTCGATCGATCAATGAGGTAGACTCAACCGGGGATTTGCGGGGGAAGCGACGCCACACTCTCAAGGGTGTGCGCCTCCCCCCTACACCTGGGAGGTTGCCTCATGTCCCGCCGGATAATGCTGTTTCTGTTTGTCCTACTATCATTCGCCTACATCGTGCCAGCCTTTGCATCGGCCGGAAGCGCCACGTCAAACGAAACCGCATCACAGTCCATCGTCCACGACCTGGCCCAGACCCTGGCCAAGCGCACCGGCGTGACCACCTTCGAGCTGGCCTCCCCCCGGATCGTCGAACGCAACGACCGGCTGCAGGTGGATCTGCCCATCGACGGTGTCCTGCGGCGGCTCGATCTGCGCCCCTCCCCGGTCCGGGCTCCCGACTTCAGAGTGCGCGTTCAGGGCAGCGACGGTCGACTGAGTGAAGTGACAGCTCCCGCACCGACGGTGTGGACCGGCGCCCTGGTGGATCAACCCGGCAGCCGGGCGGTGCTCGCGTGGCGGGATGGCCGTATCAGCGGCACCATCACCTTGATGACCTGGCGGCGGGAAACCTGGACCGTGCGCCCCGCCGACGAGCTGGTGGCCGGTGCAGCGGCCGGCACCTGTGTGCTCTACCGCGCCGACGACGTGCTGCCGACGGCGGGGACCTGCGGCGTCGAGACACCCCCGGGCGAAGAGCCCCACTGGCACGATCCGGCCGGTAAGGACGCCACCCTGGCAGTGCAGGTCTGCGAAGTGGCCTGCGACGTGGACACCGAGTACTTCGTCGCCAACAACAGCTCGGTCGACGACACGGTGGCCGACATCGAGCTGATCATCGCCGGGGTCAGCGCCCTGTACGAGCTGGATCTGCGGGTCGCCTTCGTGATCACCGAGATCCTGATCCGCGAGAGTGAACCCGACCCCTACGGTACGACGAATCCCAACGCATTGCTGGAGGCCTTCAGCGACGAGTGGCGCGACAACCACGACGATGTCCAGCGGGATGTGGCCCACCTGTTCACCGGCAAGGACCTGGACGGCACACCCATCGGCATCGCCTGGGCGTCCCTCGGCATCTGCAACAGCTACTATGGCTACAGCCTGGTCCAATCCCACTTCTCGGACGACCTGGCCGAGCGGGTGGCGGTCAGCGCCCACGAAATCGGTCACAACTTCGACGCGGTGCACTGCGACTATGGCGGCAGCTGGTGGTGCCGGGTCATGTGCTCGAGCATCGGCGGTTGCAGCGCCGGCATCCGCTCCTTCGGACCCGACACCCTCGAGCGGGTGGGCGACGAATTGCCGGGATTGTCCTGCCTCGAAGCCGGCACGGCCCAGATCCCCACGACGAGTCTGCCTTTCTTCGACGCCTTCACGGCCTCCGGTGAACCCAATCCGGAACTGTGGATCGCCGCCGATCTGGCCAAGGTCATTTACCAGCGCCTCGAGCTGGAGGCCGGCGACACTTACGGCGTCAACGAACTGGGCACAATCCGCACCCTGCCCATGACCTTGTCCGGGGCGGCCACCGTCACCTTCAAGGTCCGCTCCTACGGTCTGCCGGCGGGCCAGCCCCTGCGCGTCGAGTACTTCGACTCGGACACCTGGCAGTGGGTTCTGCTCCAGACCATCATCGCCACCGGCGGCTCGTCCAGCCCCCTGGAAGAGGTTCAGCTGGCGGTGCCGGCCAGCGCCGCGGGGCCCTACTTCGCGGTGCGGTTCTCGGCTGACGGCAACGGGGGCGACTGGAACGACGAGTGGCATCTGGACGACGTGTCCATCGATCAGAGTACCTCGTCGGTGCCCGGCCTGCAGGGCAGTGGATTGATCACCGCGGTGGCGCCGAATCCATTCAACCCCCAGACCACCGTGACATTCAACCTGGCCTTCGCCGGCCCGGTGGATGTGACGATCCGCGACCTGCAGGGCCGCCTGGTCAAACGCCTGGCCAAGCGCGAGTTTCCTGCCGGCGAGCACCGCATCGCCTGGAGCGGTCGGGACGACACAGGGAAACCGGCAGCCTCCGGCGCCTATCTGGTCCAGCTCGTGACAGCCGACCGCGTCGAGACGGCCAAGGTCGCGTTGTTGAAGTAGGGTTTCTGGTCGATGTGAACTAGGGAATCAGCTTCAGCTTCAGTACCACCGGCAGGTGGTCGCTGATGTTGCGGTCGTAGCCGCCGAATCCCCCCGATACGAAAGCGTACAGGGGCGCAACCTGGACCTCGGTGTCCGATCCGTCGAAGTCGGCGAACAGCTCGCTGGTGATCAGGATGTGATCGATGTGGCTGGGGTAGCCGGGAAAGGACCACCCGAATGAGGATCCCTCGGCAATGGCCATATCCACGAAGCGGAAGCGATCGGGCCGGGCCAGGAAGTTGGCGAAGACGTTGTCGCCCGGATCGGTGGGATGGTTCGGGTCGTCGGTGATCTCATCGTTGAGATCGCCCACGAGGATCACCCGGCGGTCGGCGTAGTGGGTGTCGATGTAGCTTTCCAGGAGCAGTGACGCATCCCTGCGTCGGGTCTCCTCATCCCAGTCGTTGTCCTCGTTGAGGGATCCATTCCCGCAGCACTTGTAGTGGTTGTTGATGATCACCAGGGGCAGGCCATTGAAGGTGCCCTCCAGCACCAGGGGACGCCGGGGTAAGGCCCGTGATTCATCGGTGAGGATCTCGTAGATGGATTCCACTTCAAGGGGCCCATCGGTCTTGTAGATGTAAGCCAGGTTGAGATCCCCGTAGGCGCTGCTGGCCTTGTAGCCGTCGCGACCCACCAGACCGCTCTTCACCCGCTGGAAATCCTGATAGCTCTCGATCTCCTGCATCGCGATGATGTCCGCGTCCATGGCCTCGATGGCCTGGATCACCAAATCGGTGGTCACTTCGCCGGATTTGGCAAAGTGCTCGATGTTCCACGTCGCCACTTCCAGGGTCGAGTCGGTGCCGACCCGGGCTTCCAGGAAGGGGTTGGTTTTCTCGGGAATGACCGAACTGTCGGACTCGCCGCAACCGGTCAGCAGCAGGCTGCCGACCAGGATCACGGCCACGGACAGGGATTTCAGTCCGGTCAGCGTCGAAAGGCGAATCATCGGGCAACATCCTCGGTGATCAAAGGTTCAGCGATTCTGTAATCATAATATCACCTCGCAGAGCCAAACAAAAGATTCCTGATACAGTTCCCCTTATCGGACGGTGGCCGGTGGAGCGTCGGACCGGGTCGCCGGCACCTTGATGCGCAGACAGACAAAGAAACCGGCAATGGCGATGACCCCGGCCATCATGAAGACCCACTGGTGCCCCCAGCGCTCCCAGACGTAGCCCGACAGGATGGGCAGGGTCATGGCCACGGCGTGGTCAATGGTGATGCCCAGGCTGATCGTCGGCGTGATATCAGCCGAATCCACGGCGATCTTCTTCAGATACGTGGTCCGCGCCACCCGCAGGGCGAATAGGATGTGGTCCAGGACGTAGGCGCCATAAAGCACCCTCAATCCCCAGGGCCCCGGAAACACATCTGAGGCGAAGGCATAGACCAGGCAGACCAGCAGCAGCAGCAACTCGTCGAATGCCAGTACCCGACGCTCGCCCAGCCAGTCGATGACGTCGCCCAGCAATGGTCGCAGCACCACCCCCAGCAACGAGGCGATGAAGTAGAGCAGGGCGATGGTCGCCACCGGCACACCGTGCATCGAAACCAGCACCCAGGCCCCGAAGACCAGGAAGATCTGCTTGCGGATGCCGAACAGGGCGCTGATGGCGTAGAAGAGGTGGTACTCCCGGCGATACACCAGGCGGCGCGAGGGCTTGTCCTGCATCCCGAGCTGCAGGCGAAAGTAGAACACGCCGGCGACCAGCGCACTGATGCCGGCGACGAGATAGAACAGATCGAAGCGGTCGCCCAGCACCTTGGCCAGTAACCAGACCGCCGACACGCCCAGGATCACCCCCAGGTTACGGGCACCACCCAGCTGTCCCAGGCGCCGGCCCTCGCCACCGCGCTTGGCCAGCTTCAGGCCCAGCGGACCCTCCACGGCGAAGATGATGTGGTCTCCCAGGGACCAGATCACGATCCAGATCACCAGCAGAACCACGCCGGGCGAGAGGTAGGCCAGACCCAGGGCGCCTGCGGCGGTGAAGAACATGGCCGTCGCGGCAATGCGGCTCTCCTTCAGCACCGTCAGCAGCATTCCCACCACGACGATGATGAAGAACCCCGGCAGCTCCCGGGGCAGCTCCAGCCAGCCCCTGTGCCCGGCGTCGAATCCGTGGACATCCGAGAGGTAGTTGTTCAAGGTCGACAGAAAGATACCCGAGGTGGCCCCGAAGAACAGGGTGGCCAGGAGCATGCGCCGGAAATCGTCGCTGATGGAGTTGAACTTCAGGTTCATGCGAAGGAGGATCCGTCCGGCAGTTCGGGATCTTCGCGCACCGCCGTGGCCTGGTCCGGGCGACGCCGGTAGAGCCAGGTCAGTCGGGCCAGGCGCTCGCCGGCCGGATCGGTGAATGCGTCGCCGGGCATGCGCCAGTTCCAGTTGCCCTTACCCTCGCCGGGCAGATTCATGCGTGCCGCCCGGCCCAGTCCGAGCACATCCTGCATGGTGGCGATGAAGGTGTGGGCGCAGCTCATCATACCCAGCCGGATCAGGGACCAGTGGGGTTCGTCCGCCGAGTAGCCGGTGTACTCAGCCACGAGTTCCCGGGTCGCGGGGTCGGCCAGATGCTGCCACCAGCCCAGGGTGGGGTCGTTGTCGTGGGTGCCGGAGTAGGCCACACAGTTGCGACCGTATTCATGGGGCAGAAACAGGTTGTCGGGTCCGCTCCAGGCGAACTGCAGGATCTTCATGCCCGGCAGGTCAAACTCGTCGCGCAGCGCTTCAACCGCTGGCGTGATGACGCCCAGATCCTCGGCGATGATGGGCAATCGATCATCGAGGGCTTCGCGTAGCACACTGAAGAACTCGCTGCCGGGGCCCGGGACCCAGCGACCCTTGACAGCGGTCTGCTCGCTGGCCGGCACCTCCCAGTAAGCCTCGAAGCCCCGAAAGTGGTCGATACGCACCAGATCCACCAGTTCCAGGCAGTTGGCGATGCGATCGATCCACCACCGGTATCCCTCGGTACGCAGCCGGGTCCAGTCGTACAGAGGATTGCCCCAGAGCTGCCCCGTCTTGCTGAAGTAGTCCGGCGGCACACCGGCCACATGGGTCGGCAGTCCCTTCTCATCCAGCTGGAAGTATTCGGAACAGGCCCAGGCGTCACTGCTGTCGTGGGCGATGAAGATGGGCACATCCCCTACGAAGCGGATGCCCCGGGCGGCGGCGAAGGCCCTCAGTTGCTGCCACTGGGTAAAAAAGATCCACTGGGTGAATCGGTGGGCGGTGATCTGCTTCTCGAGGCGCTGCGACGCGTCGGCCAGAGCCTCGGGTTGCCGGGCCTGTAACGGCCGGGGCCACCGGTACCAGGGCCGACCCTCCTGTTCGTCTTTGAGAGCCATGAACAGGGCGAAATCGTCCAGCCAGTCGGCCTGGGCCTCGGACCATCCCTCGAACTCCTGCCATGCTGCGGTGCCGGCCCGTTCCAGGAAGGTCGACCAGGCTTGCCCCAGGCGATCCTGCTTCCATCGGATGACCCGGCCGAAATCCACGCGATCGTCGGGAAAGTCGGGGCGATCGGCGAGATCGTCGGACAACAGCCAGCCAGAGCTGACCAGCCGATCCAAACTGATCAGCAGCGGATTGCCGGCAAAGGCCGACAGCGTCTGGTAGGGCGAGTCGCCGTAGCTGGTCGGTCCCAGAGGCAGGATCTGCCACAGGGACTGGCCACACTGATCCAGCCAGTCGATGAATCGGTAGGCCGACTCGCCCAGATCGCCGATTCCGTCGGGGCCCGGCAAACTGGTCGGGTGCAGCAGAACTCCGCTGGACCGGGGAAACAGGGGACGTGAATCAGGCATGTGCATCTCCGTGGGCAGAGCCGCCGTCGTTGTCGGTCGCGTCGGGCATACCGGGTGCGGTGTCCCGGGGAGCCAGGGCGACCCCCAGGATCGCCAAGTACAGCATCATGGTTTCGGCATCACCGAAGGTCCACTCGGTCAATCCGGCAAAGAAGAAGCCTGTCCAGACACCGATGGCTCCCAGTACCCAGCCCGATACGAAAGGAGGCGCCTTCGCGCTTTCACCGCGGCAACGCCGCCAGCGGCGCAACAACAGCCAGAGCTGGGCCACCAGGAAGATCATGGCCGCCAGGAAGCCGGGCACGCCCCAGATGGCCGCGAACATGACCGGGTTGCTGTGCAAGTGACCATAGTACTCGGTATCCGGACCCCGATAATAGTCCGGGGCGATGGTTGTCAGGTCCCGGTCGCCGACGCCGGTCAGCGGATGGCGCTGGACCATCTTCCAGCCGCCCTGCCACATCTCGACGCGCTCGGCGGTGCTGCGTCCCCCCAGGACATAGCTGAGAGTGAAACGGTGGGCCTGTCCTTCGGAGACCGATCGTTCCAGTAGCCCCGGCAACAGCAATACCGCAACCACAGCCAGCAGGGATCCAGCGACGAACCAGCGCGGACGCGCAGCCAGCAGCAAGGCACCGCAGCCGAACACCGTGCCCAGCCAGGCACCGCGGGTGAAGGTCTGGGCCAGGGCCAGCAGAACCGGCAGCAAGGCCACGAGCACCATCATCCGCAGGCGACGCGGCGAGCCCTTGGCCAGCACGAATCCCCCTCCCAGCAACGTGACAATCATCAGCAACGCACCACTGGTCATGGGATTGGACATCTCGCCCAGCCGGTCGATGAACAGGCCGCCACTGTTCAGATACGCCCGTACGGAACCGATCAGACTGATGGTTACCGCACCGACCAGCACCGCCAGCAGCAGCCACTGGCGACGTTGCTCGCTGGTCACCACTCCGGCAACGGCCCACAAGGCGGTCAACAGGTAGAAACGGCGGTAGAACAGCAGTGACTGACCGGGATCCGTGGAGAAAGGAATCATCAGCAAGGCCCAGGCCGCCAGGACCAACGCCGGCCACTCCAATCCGATGGCCACCGGACGCTGCTTCAGAAACATCCAGCGGTAGGCCGTGACCCCCAGGAGGCAACCCAGCGCAATCTGACTGATGGCGATGGAGAAGCTGGCGACCAGCAGCAGGATCACGACCAGGGCCAGCTGGAGCCGATCGGCAATCAGCGCCGCCCGCCGGTTCGCTGTATCGAGTATCACTGCCACCAGGTGCGCTTCCGTCCGAGAGGGCATGGGTTCAAGGGGTCGCCTCGCAAGGTAACGAGGGTGCCGAGGGGCCGCCAAGCGAAATTTCTGGCCCACGGGAACGGGTGCCGCTATGGTCGCGACGTCGATCTGACCTCCGGAACCTGGGAATTCGACCGACCCGTCTGGGAAAGAGGTGCATCTTGGATCGTTTTTTCGGCATAACTGCTGCCGGTTCCAGCGTTCGCACCGAGATCCTCGCCGGAGCCACCACCTTCATGACCATGGCCTACATCCTGGCCGTGAACCCCGACATCCTCGCCGCTGCCGGCATGGACCGGGGTGCCGTTTTCACGGCCACGGCTCTCTCCGCCGCCGTGGGCACAGCCGTCATGGCCCTCGTGGCGAGACTCCCTTTTGCCCTGGCGCCGGGAATGGGATTGAACGCCTTCTTCGCGTACACGGTGGTTGTCGGTATGGGGTACTCATGGCAACTGGCGTTGACTGCAGTCTTCGTCGAAGGCCTCGTGTTCCTTCTGCTGACCTTTCTGAACGTACGCGAGGCCATCATCGGCTGCATTCCCCTGAACCTCAAACGGGCCATTTCCGGAGGCATCGGTCTGTTCATCGCGTTCATCGGCCTCGAAAAGGCGGGGATCGTGAGTCAGGGCCAGGGCACCCCGCTGACCCTGGGCGACCTCTCCCAGCCCACGGCGTGGTTGGCTCTCGGCGGCCTGTTGATATCGGCGGTGCTGGTCTATCGTCGGGTGCCCGGAGCCCTTCTGATCGGCATGATCGCCACCACCCTGGCCGGCGCCGCGGTCGGTCTGGTCTCCAGGCCGGAAGGCTGGGGAGCCCCGCCCTCGCTGACCCCGGTATTCCTGCAGTTCGAATGGGAATCGTTGTGGTCCCGGGACCTGCTGATGGTCCTGCTGACCTTTCTTTTCGTGGATCTCTTCGACACGGCCGGGACGCTCATCGGGGTCTCGGCCAAGGCAGGGATGCTGGATGAGAAAGGACAACCGCCCCGGGTGCGCCAGGCCCTGCTCGCGGACGCAGTGGGCACCACCTGTGGAGCCTGTCTGGGCACCAGCACGGTGACCACCTATGTGGAGAGCGCCGCTGGGCTGGCCGCCGGCGGACGCACCGGTCTGACTGCGCTGGTGACGGCCGTTCTGTTTCTGGGTTCGCTGGTGCTGTGGCCCCTGTTTCTGGTCATTCCTGCGGCGGCCACCGCCGGCGTGTTGGTCCTGGTGGGCGTCTTCATGCTCTCACCGGTGCTGGAAACGGATCTGGACGATTTCAGCGAGGCGGTCCCCGTCTTTCTGACCCTGCTGATGATGCCCCTGACCTACAGTATTGCCGAGGGCATCGTCTTCGGGGTCGTTTCCTGGGTGCTGCTCAAGGTCCTGGGCGGTCGCTGGAGGGAAGTCCCCTGGGTGACCGCCGTGTTGACCGGACTCTTTCTGGCCCGCTTCTTCTATTGAGCAGAGACCGCTTCCGACTACTGGGCATACTTGACGCTGCATCCATAGGGCGGAGTCATGCTCACCGGCACCGCCTCATCCCTCAGCAGCGCGTGCAGAGCCTGGGCCACGTGGTTGGTCTGACCCAGCTTGTCGGCCGAACGATTGTCATCGATGGCCCCGTTGTACTCCACCTTGCCGTCGGTGGTGATGATGAACATGTGGGGGGTCGTCTTGGCGCCGTACTTTCGACCGACCTCGCCGGACGGATCCAGCAGCACGGGCATAGGCATCTCGTACTCCAGACGCGCCTTCCGGTTGCGCTCCAGCCCGTAACCCTGCTTACCCTCGGCACTGGAATTGATAGCCAGCCAGACCACTTTCCCGTCCTGTACCGCGGCGTAGGTCTCGTTCATGGTCTTGGCGTGAGCGTGGTGCTTCTTGATGAACGGGCAATCCGGATTGAACCACTCCAGGACAACGACGTGTCCGTCCTGCAGGTATTGCTGCAGGTTGTGCTCCTTTCCGTCGGTGTCGGTCAGGGTGAATTCCGGAGCCGTATCGCCGGGAGTCAGCCCCGCCAAGACGGCCACAGGTGTCAGCAACATCAGGGCGCAAAGGGTCAGCAGTTTCACGATCAACCTCCAGAGTCGGGAATCGATGTAGGCGAAATTTCGAGATACCAGGCGGCGGGAGCAGCCCCGCCGGAGTCGACACGCAACACACCGCGTGCTGGTCCAGCCTGACCGGCAGTGGTCCGGAAACGCAGGGCCAGTCGGTCCGTAGCCGACTCACCGTCGTGCAACAGGTCCACCAGGTCTCCACATTCCCAGGCCGGATAAAACTCCAGGGTTCTCGCACCCGGCACGTTCAGGTTCAGGGTCGTGCCTTCCCACCGGAACGCGAGTCCACCGGCGGGAACGGCCATCGGCAACAGGGACTCGGCCTGTCGCAACGCCGCTTCACCGGCGGATGTCCGCTGCGTGCCCCCAGCCACTGGCAAGGTCAAGGTCACCGTTGCTTTGCCGGGAACGCATTCCTGACGACAAGCCAGCCAGGCCAGGTCAGCAGCCAGCGTGACCTGCGAACCAACTTCCAGATCAGCCGGAACCGCCAGAGTCTGGATCAGAATGAGCTCACCCTCGTAGACGTGGTCCAGGATGTCTCCGGCCTGCACCAGCCGTCGGGGCAGTGGCCAGCGCAACGGACCGGTCTCCCAGCCCGGGGCCGTCGCCAGGGTCACCGAAGGCGCGTAACCCGAGTCGTTGCGTCCGCTCCAGTAGAGGTGCCAGTCATCGGCCATCGCGAAGCGCCATAGCACCGTCAGCTCTCCGCCGGGAACGGCCGCAGTTTCGACCACCAGGGCCGACGTAGCCACCGCGGGCGCGTCGGCTCGGGAGGATTCATCGGCAGGATCGGAGTTCGAGTTGCCGCCGCCGGCGCCGTCACCGCAGCCGGTAACGAGCAAAACCGCCAGTAGCAAGCAGATCCGAAATCGCCGGGGAGAGCGTGTCGTAGCGGTCCATTGCATGGATCCAGCATAGGCTCAGGTGCTTCAGGTCGCCAGCAGCAGGTGTTGGGAAGCTCAGGTGCGAAGGAGTCGTTCAGCCGCGGTCAACGATTTGGCCAGCTGCGGCATAGCCGAGGGCAGCCATGGTCGTCCGGAAGCAGCGGCGGGAAGCTCGGTGGCCAACCGGTCGACCTGCTCCAGCACCCGCCGTAGATGAATCACACCAAGGGGTATGTGGGCCAGGAACTCATCCTTGGCCTTCACATGGCCCAGGAAACCAAAGGCTCCCAGCGCTTGCATGAGGCGCTGCAGCCCCGCCGTCAGGGCCATGGCCCGCACTTCTTCTGCAAGCAATCCGTGGCGTTCTGCACAACGGTCGGCAAAGCGTTGCAGAAGCATCTCCTGCACCGCCGGCCCCAGGTCCACGTAGGGATCCATGATCAGGGACATGATATCGTACCCCAGGGGTCCCAGGCGCAGCCCCTGAAAGTCCACGAGCCGAACGCGCCGGCCCTGGAAATGAATGTTCTGGGACTGGAAATCCCGGTGCAACAGAACCAGGGGCTGGCGGGCCACGGCCCTGGCCAGCGCATGAAACTCATCCGCCAGGGCAGGTCCGTCGACAAGGGCCAACCCGCAATGGCGGATCAGGAAATTCTCTCGAAAGTAGTCCGTCTCCCAGCGCAATACATCCTCGCCCAGAACACGATCAACAGCCTCCGGACATTGGGTTCGTGCAGCGGACGTCGCATCCTGCAACGCCAACAGATGGTCGACGACCGCATCGTAGGCTTCGAGTGTTGCGGCTCCGGAAACAGGCCCCGCAATGGACCGGGCATAGAGCGTGTCTACGCCCAGATCCTCCATCAGCACCGTGCGGGCGGCCAGATCCCTCGACAGGATCCCAGGAGCACCCAACCCTTGGCCGGACAGGAATTCGCCGATGGCTACGAAGCGCTCGAACTCCTGGTCGTCGGCAGGACTCGTCATCGCCACGGCGGACCAGTTTCCAGCGGCGATCCGCCAGAAGCGGCGATCCGAACCGTGTCCGGTGATGTGTGTGAGGCTGGCCGGCCCCTGCCGGCGGCGCGCTGGTTCGGGGCCTGGCTCCTGGGCCGCCAGATACCGCGGCAAAGTGCCCAGATCGCTCCAGCTGATCGCTGCAGGGGCATGTCCACGCACGCTCTGCGGATCGCGCTCCAGCGCCCGGACCAGAGGATCGATGAGGGACGAGAATCCCGGTCCGATGTCCTCCAGCAAGGCGCTCGAGAAAACGCCGATGCCCGTGTAGGTCAACGCTCGGGTGCCGGCGGCCGGCTCACCAAGCACCGACGGGCGACCGGCCAACGAGACGATCTCGCCGGTGGGGCCGAGCAGGACCGAGTTGACCTCGGGCCAGTCCACCAGCAACAGAGTCGCCAGTGCGCCGCCGGTCCGGTGGGCGGCGACCAAACCGGCGAGATCGACCTCGGTCGACACATCTCCATTGTGCAACAGGAACCAGGGACTGCGGTCCAGAAACTCTCGGGCCCCGTCCAGGGCGCCGCCGGTGCCGAGGATCTCGGACTCCGCAAAAACGGTGAATCGATCGGCATCCGGTCGGCCGGCCAGGTGAGCCGCCACCTGTTCGCCGAGATGGTGGGTATTGACGGCGATGGCGTCGATGCCCGCAACGTCGAAAGCGGAGACGATACGATCCAGGAGCGGGATGCCCCCCACCGGCAGCAGCGGCTTGGGCACGTGATCAGTGACCGGGGCCAGGCGGGTACCGTAGCCCGCGGCCAGAATCATGCCCTGCCCCGACGCCTCAGTCATAGTGCCGGAACTCCGCGCTGGTCCGGGCGAACTCCCCCAGCGGCTCCGCCCACGCGGCCCTCAATTGCTCCGGACTCGCGCCCGCCAGCACCGATTCGCGCCAGACCGCGCCCCCGGCCAGGATGTCGATGGGCAGCTTCACGGTCTCGTACTCGTAGGGCGGCTGTTTCCAGGCAAACTGACCGGGATAGATCCTCGCGATAGCGGCGATAGCGGCGGTGTAGGCCAGCACGGGTTCGAATCGCCGGCGGTCCAGGACGTGGACCTGCACGCCGCCGCACACCTCGCCGGCGAACTTGTGAAACGTGGGCTGGAAGTGTACCGGTCGCCAGTGCACTCCCGACAGCTGCAACGTTTCCAGGAACCCGGCCAGGACTTCGGGGTCGATGAAGGGCGCACCAAAAATCTCGAATGGCCGGGTTGTGCCCCGCCCCTCGGACAGCTCGGTGCCCTCCAGCAGGCAGCCTCCCGGGTACACGAAGGCCGTGTCGAGTGTGGGCATATTCGGTGACGGCAAAACCCAGGGCAGTTCGGTGTCGGCGAAGTTCATGGATCGGCGCCACCCTTCCATCCAGAGAACCTCCAGATCCACCGCCAGCTCACCGTGGTAAACGAAGAGCCGGGCCAGTTCGCCCGCGGTCAGACCGTGCCGCATGGGAATGGACGCCAGCCCTACAAAGGAACGGAACTCCGGATCCAGCACCGTACCCTCGGTAGCAACGCCCCCCAAGGGGTTAGGACGATCCAGGACCAGCACCCTGATTCCGGACTCGGCACAGGCCTGGAGGCAAAGCAGCATGGTCCAGATGAACGTGTAGTAGCGCGCACCAACGTCTTGGAGGTCGACCACCAGAGTATCGATGTCCGCCAGCATGGCTGCAGTGGGTTTGCGGTGCTGGCCATAGAGGGAATGGACCGGCAGGCCGGTCATCGGATCGGTGAACCCCTCCCACTCGATCATGTTATCCTGGGTCTCGCCGCGGATGCCGTGCTGGGGTCCGAACAGCACTCGCAAATCCACGCTATCGGTCTCGTACAGACAGGTCGCACCGTGGCGCAACCGGGAATCGATCGACGCCGGATGCACCAGCAGCCCCACTCGCTGACCCTGCAGGGCGGCGCAATCCGCGGCCAGCAACCGATCGAGTCCAGTCTTCACAGTGGCCACGAGCCAATCCTCTCCTAGTGTGCGGTCGATCAATCGGCAGTGTCGGCCAGAGCCTCAATGGCCTCGGCCATACGGTCCCACGAGTACTTCAGCTTCTCGCGGGATACCGCCGCGGTGAAATCGGTGGCGCAGTCTTCCTGGAAGAACCGCGTTACCGCCCGGGCTAGGGCCGCCGGATCCTCGGGCGGCACGATGAATCCGGTTTCACCGTCAGCGACCACTTCGGGCAGTCCGCCGACCCGGGTGGTGACCACCGGCAGATCGTAGTTGTAAGCGATTTGGACGATTCCGCTCTGGGTGGCCGACACATAGGGCAACACCGCCAGGTCAGCAGCCAGGAAGTAGTCTTCGACCGTCTCGTCGGGGACGAAGCCATCGATCAAGTCGATGATCTCGCCGGCTCCCGAGGCGGCAATGCGGTCGAGGTAGGGTTCCTTCTCACCGTAGATATCGCCCACGATGAGAACGCGTAGGTCGCCACCGAAGGTCTCGCGCAACGGCCCGGCCGCATCGATCAGGTGCATGACTCCCTTGTATGGCTTGATGAAACCGAAGAACAGAACCAGCCTGGCGTCGGACGGCAAGCCCAGGGCGGTCCGCGCGGCGGCCTTGCTCTTTCGGGGCTGGTCCGGCGCACCGAAGTCATAGACCGGATGAGGTGCTGTGAGGATCGTTTCGGCAGCGGTAGCAGGCAGAACCTCCAGCAGATCGCGCCGCACCTGATCGCTCTGGGCGATGTAGGCCTGTCCCTGGCCCAGGGCCAGGCGGGTCAACAACAGCCCGAAGGGATACTTCTCGTGAGGGATGACGTTGTCCAGCAGATAGATGACCCGGATTCCGGTCCGCCGGCGCAACAACCAGGTCACAGCGAAGAATCCGGGGGCGAAGAAAGGGATCCAGTACTTGATCACCACGGCCGCCGGGGCGGCGTCAGCCAGATCCCGGTAGGTCCGCCACCAGCTCCAGGGAGACCAGGGTATGAACCTGGGCAGGTTGGGTTGATCCAGCCACGGCGCGGTCTCGCCTTCCTGCTCCGTGCCGGGAAACAGAAAACCCGGATACTGCTTGCGGAACGACGCCCAGAAGATGTCGTGGCCCCGCTGCCGCAGCACTCGTCCCAGCATGGCGAAGTAGGTGACGATGCCACCGCGGAATGGTGGTGCGGGCCCCAGGAAGGCCAGCTTCATGATGTCTCCAGCAACTCGGCCACCGCCTGCTCGACCGCATCCGGCAACAAGGTCTCGAGGCAGAACGACTCGTTGCGACAACGGGGACTGAAGAAACAGGTACAGGCCTGCTGCGGCGCCAGGATCGCGCCCCGGCCGTAGAGCTCGAACTCGTGGGGATTGAAGATGTTGTTGAGCAGGACCAGCTTCTTGCCCAGCCCGAGGGCGATGTGCATGCCCATGGTCACGGCCGAGACCACCAGGTCGCAACGATCCATCAGACCAATGAAGGTCTGCAGGTCGAAATGTCCGGGGTAGCAGGCGCCGGTGGCCCGAGCCAGACGGCGATTCTTCTCATCCTCCTGGGGTCCACCCAGGAGCACCACGGCGTGACCACTGGCCTGCAGCTTGCCGGCCAGGTCTTCCCAGTACCGTTCGGGCCAGAGGCGGCTGGTCCAGCGACCGCCGCAGCCGGTGTTCAGACCCACGGTACTTCTACCGGAGGGCAGCTCGAAGACCGGCGCAACAGCGGGCCGATCCAGAACATACTCCTGCCCCTGGAATTCGTAGCCACAGATGGCAAAGATCTCCTGCAGGTAGGAAAGAGTGCAGGCCTGATTCACGTCGTCGAAGAGGCCGGTCAGGAACTTGTGCACCGCGGCGGCGGCCATGCCCTCGGATAGGCCGTCGGTCACGGGCCGGCAGATACCGTCGTCCCCCAGGACGAAGCCGAGTTTCCGGTCGGCGTTGACCTCCCGGGCCAGGGCACACGCCTGGCGATCCTTGTCCAGGTTGATCACAAGATCGAAGGGCGTATGGCGCAGAAGCAACACGGCGTTGGTGTCCCAGCGCAGCCGATCATCCACCACCGCGGGCAGCAAATCCGGAAAATCGGTGACCCAGGTCAACACGTGATCCGGATAGTTCCGCTTCAGGGGATCCAGCAGGGGTGTCGTACGGATGACGTCGCCGGCGGCCCCCAGCTTGATCAGCAGGATCCGACCGGCCCGGCGGCGGTACTCGGGACAGTCGGCGCAGTGGACCCCCCGCTCCTTGTGGGGAGTGCAGGGCACATGGCCCTTGAAGTGGAGACAGTCGGGACGGTATTGCACGGGCTCGGCTTTCTCTCCGGCTCTGCCGGAGGGTTCGTCGTTCGATTGCGGATCCACCGCCTGAATACCGGATCAACGCTCGCTGGACAGACGCCGATCGATCTCTCCCAGGGCCTCACGGGCCCGCAGCTCCAGCCCGCTGGGCAGACCGTGTTCCAGGGCGATGGTGTACGCTCCCTGCGCCTGGGTGTAGTTGTCCATCTCCATGAACAGCGACCCCATGTGGAAGTATATCATCGCCTGGCCGGACTTGGAGCGGGTAAAGGTCAACGCCTGGGTGAAGGCGTCGACCGCTTCGAAGTTCCGCTCCAGCTGGTCCAGAGCCTGGCCGCGCAGCAACCACAAGCGGCTGCGGGCGGCGGAATCCAGTTTGAGGTCGCTCTCCAGCAAAGGGACCACGATGTCGAGAGCTTCCTCGGCGTTGCCTTCCTCCAGGTGTCGCTCGGCGTCGACCACTCCATTGCGCACCGGAGCCGGCAGCGGCGCCCGGAGCTGGACCAGTTCGGTGCGCATCTCCTCGGCCAGCCTCCGCATATCGTCCGAGAGGTCTCCTGCCAGGGCATCGTCCACCAGGGTGGCAGCACGATCATAGAAATGCCGGTCTCGCAGGAATCCGGCCAACAACACCTTCGCAACCGAGTCATCGGGGTTCTCGACCAGGGCCTGTTGGCAATGGTCCTCGGCTTCGAGTCTGCGCCCGGAGGCGAAAGCCTCGAGGGATCGGTTCACGAGGTAGCTGTAGGCGGCCTGCACCTGATCTTTGGGCGGCCCCACGAAGCTCACCACGAAGGCGCCCTTGTGCTCCCGATTGGTGATCGCAATGAAGATTTCCTCGTCGATTCCCCAGGGCACCAGGACCTCGTGGCGCGATTCGTCCGTCTTGTAGTAGATCAACGACTCGCCGTTGACCCGCAACACGCTCAGGTCGCAGTTGAAATCTCCCCCATTAACGGTCAACTTCCACTGGCGCACCGGAATGTCCTCGAACCTGACCTTGAACTGAAAGGCCTCCCGGCCCTCCAGAGTGTAGCTCTCGGCTGACCAGCTTTCCCAGTTCTCATTCTGAGCTGCCACCGGATCCACGGCTGCCAGACCGCCGCAAACCACCACTACAGTCAGCAGGAACGAGACGATCTGCCCGGGATGCGGGATCGATTTCATGGACGGTCCTTTCGATCAGATCAAGGCCTTGGTTGATCTGACAGGGAAGTTGCCTATACTCAGCGGGGAATGTACCGGAAGTCTCCAGCGAACTCAAGCGGCCACGAGGAGAACCATGTCGACACGACAGAGAACACTCGCAGGATCCAGCTCCAGGTCGCACTCGGTCCGGGCCGTGACCCTGACCCTGTCCCTGACCGTGGCGGTGATCGGTCTGGGACTGGCGACCGTCGCCTCGGCGCAGTCGGACCACGGCGCCCCGGAGGATCTCGAGTTCGAGATCGTCAATGCGACCTCGAATCAGCCCGGCAGCATCGAACGACTGGTCATCGAATACTCCGAGTTCGCGCTTCGCAAGGTGCTCGACACCCGTCCCGAGGGATCTGCGTTCACCGTCGAGGCCGTTCCGGTGAAAGACATCGGCAAGTACATCGTCACCGCCTGGGCCGATGGAGTCCCCTATTTCTGGAGTCTGCGTGGCAGCCAGCTGACCGACGGACCGGTGGTCCTCCACGTCTTCGGTACCACCACCGCCCTCGAGAACGTACAGGTGGCGGGCTTGAACGTCTTGATTCAGCGGCAGGAATCGTTGTTGAAAGTTGAGTACATGCTGCGGGTCCAGAACGATTCGCGTCCGCAGGCGACGGTCAAGGGCTCACCGGCGACCGTCGAGTTGCTGGTGCCACCGGAACTGACCAACATCACCGCCGAGTACACCCGGGGCCCCGAGCCCATCGAGGTGGAAACCCGGCAACGGGGCGAGCGGCTGGGCCTGGTCGTGAATCTCACGCCGGGACAGAATCAGATCCACGTCAGAGGGAGTCTAACCTGGCGGGAGGGTCTGGTCATGAAGGTGGGAAGCAACCTGCCTCTGGCGGCCTGGAGTCTGCTGACGGCGCCAGCGAACCTGGAGGCCCGCTCCTTCGACCTGGAGCACGATACCGAGAATCAGATCCCCGGGTACCGCCGCTTCATGGGGCCGGTCCTGGAGGCTGACGACTTCCTGGAGATCGAATTGACCAGCGGCCAGGGCGCGGGCCCTGCCGAAGATCTGTTCGAGCAGACCGACGACTCCGCTGCGCCCGGCGAACCGGAGGCTACTGCCGACGAGCAGAAGGGCGGCGGCGTGCCGTTGCCCCTGCTGGTGCTGGTTCCCCTGCTGATCATCGTCATCATCATTGCTGCCCGTAGGCGGCGGCAATAGAACCCGATAACCAGGCCAGGGCACCGGCCGGCGCCCTGGCCCGAGGAGACCCCATGTCCGGGATCATCGAACTGACCCTGGGGCACAGCCCTGACCCCGACGACGCCTTCATGTTCTACGGCTTGGCCAAGGACAAGCTGGAAACCGGCCCCTACCGGTTCACCCACGTGCTGCAGGACATCCAGACCCTGAACGAGCGGGCGACCCGGGGAGAGCTGGATATCACCGCCATCAGCATTCACGCCTACGCATACGTGCTGGACAAGTATGCCCTGTTGCCGGCCGGTGCCAGCATGGGCTTTGGCTACGGGCCTAT
>Ga0070729_10001091_pt1 | contig 45476 bp, 39 predicted proteins | sample tdDd472_FD_66725 | JGI IMG/M metagenome (GOLD analysis project Ga0070729, IMG submission 66725) | Marine sediment microbial communities from the Atlantic coast under amendment with organic carbon and nitrate - tdDd47.2 | ecosystem: Environmental > Aquatic > Marine > Coastal > Sediment | place... | reverse complement strand
TTATCTCTTTAATCGTCTCAAAGCAAAATCACAGGCTTTCATCAGGGGGTCATCAACCTCGCTGACCGCGGGACAGTAAGCCATTTCGGTTCGGGTAAAGTCATCAAGTGTAATCCCGAATTCGATGGCCATGCTGAGCAGGTTAATCCGCGATGGTGCTCCTGATTTCCCGAGGGCCTGTCCCCCGATGATGCGTCGGCTTTTTTTGTCAACCATCACCTTAATCTGTATGTCATCACCGCCGGGAAAATACTCCGGCAGCTGATAGGTCTTTATTTTTCCCGCAGCGGCATCAAGACCACGCTCCTTTGCCTCGGATGCGGTAAAGCCGGTTCCCGCGACCTCGAGACTTCCGATGGTGGTGACAAAGGTCCCGGCGCTGCCCCGGTAAGAGGCCTCTCCCCCGGCGAGTACGGTTCCCGCCACAATGCCCTGGCGGTACGCTGATGTGGCAAGCTTCGCCCCGATCTCTTTCTGATCAATTACAGAAACAGTAGCCGCGCAGTCTCCCGCCGCGTATATATCGGAAGCAGAAGTTTCCATTCTTTCATTTACTTTTATTCCCCGGGCAGAAGTTTCAAGGCCCGCCGATTCGGCAAGCTCTGTCAGCGGGGCGAATCCTGCGGAAAGGACCACCAGGTCTGCCTTCACTTCCTCTCCCGAAACGACAACACCGGTCACACAATCAGTTCCTTGAATTTCATCAACTGCTGTACCGGTCATAAGACTTACTTTTTCATTGGCAAGAGCATCAGTTGCTCCTGTAGCCATATCAGGATCGAGCACACCGGGGAGTACCCGGTCCTGCATTTCAATCACCGTTACTTTATCAAGGTGCGCCTTCAAAGCCACGGCGGTCTCAAGACCGATAGCACCGGCTCCAATGACCACCGCCTCTTTTGCTGTCTTCACATGGAGCATCAGGATGTCGAGGTCTTCTTTGTTTGTGAGAGTAAAAAGACCTTTGCCGAGAAGACTTGAAGCCCCGGGGATCGGCGGCACCAGGGCCCGGCTCCCGGGACAGATCAGGCAGCGGTCGTAAGGTACTTCAAGGCTGCCCTCACCTGAGACGACAGTGATTATTTTTTTTGCCGGATTGATTGCCTCAGCTCGTCCGGAAATCTTTTCGACTTTCATACGGTCAAGGTGAATGTCCTGGGTCAGGCATGCAGGATCAACCTTTCCTTCAAGGGCATAGGGAAGCCCGCAGGGATGAAGAAGGTCCTGTTTTTTCGGATCAATGATGATGATCTCAGCCTTCGGGTCTTCTTTCCGCGCCGACATAAGTGCGGCATACCCGGCAGATCCGAAACCGATAATTACAATTCTACTCATATAAGCACCTTTTCAAACACCTTTTCTCTCACAATAACACCGGTTATAATACAATCATAAAACATAGGGGACCGGCGCGTTGTAGCTTTTATAGACCACAAAGGTCTCAACTGAACGAACATCTGAAATCTTGGAAACCTCGGCAGTATAGAACTGCAGAAGGTCATACTCTTCAGTAAGAAGAACCGTCAAAATCAGATCATACTGGCCGGTTGTGACGTTAACAGAAACCACTCCCTTGAGATGACTGAATTCTTCCCCCTTGCTGACCAGGTCCATGGTTCCGAGTTTAACCCCCACCATGATGGTGCGGTGCCCGGGAATTTTTTCAGTGTTGATCAGCCCGGTTATTTCAAGAACTCCCTCTTCGACCATCCGGTTAACCCTGCTGCGAATAGTGTTCTCGGTTACTGAGAGATCAGTGGAGATCTCCTTGAAGGACTTTCTTCCATCCCGGAGGTGCCTGATAATGGCCATGTTCAGGTCGTCGATTTCCATGCGCGTATAAGCACCTCTCAGTGTTATGTCCCAAAACTGGACATATCTCATGTATATGTCAAAAATAAGAATAAATATTGCCATATACATCAATATTTTAGACTATAATTTATAATATCCGAAACATGCAACCAATTAATGGGAGGCTTAATAATTAATTTTTTTTAATGTGACATAATTATCCACAAAAGTAGCCTTCTCCGGTCTTGTAAAAATTTTTCACACCAGCTCTCGTGCCGAAAAAAATTTATTTCTTGAAACGTGCAACAACTCATTTAATTTAAAAATCCATTGACACTCAATGATGGAAAAAACTAATATTTACAGGAAAATTATATTTTAAATGTGATAAATTATGAAACTCTCTCTATCAACTCTACTTATCGCTTTCTTTTTTATTCAGGCAATTTCTGCAGCAACACTCCCCCGGGAAAAATTTACTGATCATCTCGACAAACGTATTACAGAATTAATGGAAGTCTATGATATTCCAGGTGCAAATATCGCCCTTATCAGCAAAGGCGAAGTTTTCTGGTCGAAAGCTTATGGTTATGCCGATCTTTCCAAAAAAATTAAAATGACTAACAGTACATATTGCCGGGTTGAATCTATTTCAAAATCAGTCACCACATGGGGTGTGATGAAACTGGTACAGCAGGGAAAAGTAGCATTAGACAAACCGGTGAACCATTACATAAAAAGCTGGCAGTTCCCAGAATCAAAATTTCCAACTGATACAATAACCGTGAGACTGCTCCTGAGCCACAATGCAGGCATGCCCCTCGGAACAATCGGAGTACGCTACTCTCCGGAAAAAAAAATACCTTCTCTGCGGGAAAGCTTAAGGCGGGATGCGGTTCTCGTACAGGAGCCTGGTACTTCATTCTCATATTCTAATACCGGTTTTAATATACTGGAATTGCTAATAGAAGAAGTTACCGGTCAAAAATTTGCAGATTTCATGAGAAAGGAAGTCCTGCTTCCCCTTGGAATGAACCAGTCAAGCTTCGAATGGAGCAAAGATTTTTATCCACCGGTTCCCAATGGATATACACTGCATGGCACCCCGGTGCCGGTGTATGTGTACCCGGATAAAGCATCTGGAGGACTGTTTGCAAGTCTTAACGATATAGCGACTTTTGTAATCGCCGGGATGACAAATTATTCTTCCCGGGGACTTACCGTACTTGATAAACAGAGCATCAGGCACATTTATTCACCACTGGTACATATCCCCGGGCTTTACGGTCTCGCCTTTGAATCCTACGGCGCGGGACACTTTGTTGAACAGCTGTCTAATGGAAAAACAGCTGTTTCCCACGGTGGCCAGGGAACAGGATGGATGACCCACTTTCATTCTATTCCTGAAACCGGCGATGCAATAATTATTTTAACAAACAGTCAACGCAGCTGGCCTTTTTTTTCCTGTATTCTACATGACTGGTCAGAATACAATGGGTTTTCTTCTGTTGGGATGGGCCGCATTGCTGAAGGTATAAAATTTATCTGGATTTTCATTTCGCTTCTTTTTCTGATTTCCATATGGCAAATCTGCCGAATAATTTCGGGCTTGCGATCAGGTTTTCGCAGGTTTTCTCCACGATCTAAAGATTATCGATTTACACGTACAATAGAGGGGCTTCTTTTTATTACAATTACTTCTGGTCTCTTCTGGGCTGTCAGCCAGGATTATTTATTTATAACATCAGTTTTCCCTGTTGCTTCTCCCTGGCTGGGGACAGCCCTGCTTACTGCTGCCTGTGTATCAATTATCTCTGCATTAATGCCGGCAGCAAAACCGGCAGAGATACAGCAGGATGACCCTGTCTAGCCAAAAATGAGCAGTATAGTTTTGACCTCGACGACTTTTTACTGCATAAAAGTATATTCTATTTCTTCAATTTTCCCTTTCCAGAACAGCCAGAATCCTTCAGGCAGATGCCAGCCGACCTGGCCCCGTTGGGGAATACGCATACCATTTTTCTCTATATAGTTGCTAAAACTTCCTTCCCATGGATATTGACGATATTCTCCTTCAAAAAGTCCATACCGCTTGTCCGTATAGACATTAATAATTTCACCCTTATCATTAAATGTAAATTTCAGTGATACAGATATGCCACCATCGGTGAGAGTAGCGAGGGCATTTTCCTGATCAATTGGAGTCCATGTAACTCCATTTTCAGGAAGGAGAGAAGTCGGATACCAGACAGCTTCAGCGAGATAACGAAAAAGTGCCCCTGAGTTCAGCTTTTTATTCTCTTTTTCACTGGCAACTTTCAAAGCAGAAAAAAGTAAAACCGAACCACATGCTTTTCCATCCATATAGGTATCCAATATTTTGAGGTGAAGTAGAGAAGCAATTGCCACCCTCGCCTTCCATATAAACCCGGGTTTCACAGAAGAGACGTATTCTTCTGCCTGAAAAGAAGACCATTCTTTTGTTTTCGGACCAGTAGTCAGTTCACCAGACTGGACAATGTATGTTTTTTTAATGAATGGCTGCCCTTCCTGTAAAATATTTTTAAAATACCTGCGAACTGGTTCAGGCAGAGCTTTAATATTCTTAAAGTCGACATACAATACTTTATGAGAATTACATTGAGAATTTAAGCGGCTCAACATTTTCTCTGTATTATTTTCATGATATCTTATGAGCGCACAAAATGACATTACGATAAATAAAATTATTATTACCAATACAACTATAGTTTTAATCCAGGCTGACATAACAGTTTCTCCTATCGCTAAATTTTCTTTTTCGAGACTAAAAATTCTCAACTGACTGTAAAAATTTAAAAAATTCATCTAACAAATAAAATGGCAAGTAAAAATAATTACCGAATCGAAATAAAAAAATGTAACCGTTCTATTTGAACCAGATACTCTACAAAAATAAAAAATCCATAACAAAAAAGAATTGTTTTTCTGAAGCCCGCTGACACTAATACACCATTCTCAAAGTATTGGAGGACTTATGAAATTTTCATTTTTACTGTACATGCTCAGCAGAAAGCTTAAAGGCGCTGCAAAGAAAAGTGCCGACTTCAAAAAACGCCTTGCCGAACAGAACTTTACCCTTCAGGTGAAAACCGAAGACGGAAAGCGGGGACGTTACTTTACCTTTAAAAATGGTGAGGTTGCCTCAAAGGGTTCAATCATCGACAACGCCCAGATAAGCCTTATATGGAGTGACGCTGATACGGGTTTCAAGACCATGACTGCAAAGGATTCCAATGCCTCAATGAAGGCTCTGCAGGATGGCAAACTGAAACTAGACGGTGACGCCAACCTTGCTCTCTGGTTTACCGAAACGGTCAAACAGATGATGAAGGTTAAGTAAAAGTTAAAAGTGGCACGTTGAAAGTTACAAGGTATACGTGACGAAGAAATACCTGCAGCCCTTTCAAGATAAAGGCGACAAAGCGCATTGTCGCCTTTATCTTGAAATATTAACATTTACCGGGCTATTCTTTAAACTTTCTACTTGTCACTTTACACTTGATACTTTTTCCTATGAAAAAGCCCACATTCATCATTGACGAAAAACGTGCCCGGGTTAACATCCAGCGCATGGCTGAAAAATGCCAGGATTTGCACATCAGCCTGCGGCCCCACTTTAAAACCCATCAGTCCCATACTGTCGGAAGCTGGTTTCGGGATGAGGGCCTGACTTCCATCACCATATCTTCAGTTGAGATGGCCCGGTACTTTGCAGCTGACGGCTGGCAGGATATTACCATTGCCTTTCCTGTCAACCTTCGTGAAACCGATGATATCAATGAACTTGCAGAAACCTGCACGCCGGGAGTTCTCATTGAAGCACCTGATACCGCGGCGCGCCTCGATGCAGAGCTGAGAGCTGAACTTCCCTGCTGGATAAAAATTGACACAGGGCTTCACCGCACCGGCATAGATGCTAAAAATTTTCCAGCGGTACTTGATACGGTCCGGGCCATTGCCGCATCAAAACACCTTCGCCCGGCGGGTTTACTTACTCATGCCGGCCATACCTACAAAGCACAATCAGTTAAGGAAGTGAAGGCAATCCATGATGCTTCTGTCGCACAGATGACCGCACTGAAAAAACATATCATGAAAAAAGTTAATATTCCCCTGCAGGTATCCATCGGTGATACCCCCGGTGCCCTTCTCGGAAAAACCTTTACAGGAGTCGATGAGATGCGCCCCGGGAACTTCGTCTACTTTGACGTGATGCAGTATTTTATTGGCGCATGCAGCATTGATGACATCGCCTGCCGGATTGCATGCCCGGTTGTGGCCCTCCACCGGGAGCGCAATGAAGCGGTTATCTACGGGGGTGCTGTGCACCTTTCTAAAGAACAGGTTACTGATTCTTCGGGGAAGACACTTTATGGTCTTGTCTGCGACCAGCATGGAAAACTTTTTGACGGGTGCTACGTCAAAGCTCTGAGCCAGGAGCATGGAGTGGTGTATCTTTCTTCAGATTACATCGACAATTACCAGCCTGGAGACCTGATGTATATTCTGCCGGTTCATTCGTGTCTTTCGGCGAACCTGCTGCGGGATGCTACTGTATTTCAGTAACAGAAAATATCTCAGCTTTCGTTTGTTAAAATTTTTCGTTTTTTTACTTCGTATGCTTCACCTTCCCGCCGGGGGCCTACTTTCTGTCTCGCCACAAAAGTAGGCAAAAAGGCGCTCGCTCAAACGCCGCGAGTGGCTGCTGTTCACACGCCACGGAGGCTTAACCATTGCTGAGATATACTTTATGATTTTAGTACTTAAACTATATTAAACAGGTTGGTCTTTACTGCTTCTAATAACCTGTCCCGAGCCGGGTCAGATGCAGACCTCCTGTCTGCTGCCCCGGGAGAAAAATCCATTTTTCTCTTTGTTTGCTCGCAGCAAAGACTTTAAGTTCTGATAATACTTTCAGGCTGCCATGGACGGCAGTATGGATGAAAAAAAACTATAGGGCGGCGCACACGAAGTGCACTCCCGCCCGTTAAGCCACTCTGGCGTCTGAAGAGCGGCCTTTTGGTTACTTTTGTGCCGTTACAAAAGTAACCCCCCGGAGGGATCCCGGAAAAAAGATCCATGCCAGGCGGCAAAGATAAAAAAGGAAGGCGCCTCTCGACGCCTTCCTTATATTACTTTGCCCCGGGCATAGTAATAAACAACCCGTTCTTATCAACCTCATTGCGAAGAATCCCCAAAACCTCATGAGAAGGCGTCTCAGTAACCGGCACGTCCCCTTCGGGACAAACAAGCTCAAACCCTGAAGCAAGCTGCGCCAGTTCTGGAGAAACACCCGGGTGCAGTGTTTGTATCCGCATCCGGTGAGTATCGGGGCAAAAATCATAGACTCCCGCGGATGTGACCACCGCTACCGGTCCCTTGCCCAGAAGCCCCCGCTCTTCACGGGGCTTATCATCAACAAAGGTGCCCGCTGATGTAATGAAGTCAACTTCCTTCACAAACTTATCAGGACTCTGGAGTCCCACATAGACTATTTTCTCACAAAGAGAGGCAAGATCGTTGTTGCCTCCTGAGCCGGTGAGCCTCACCTTCGGATTCGAGTGATCATCACCAATCATATGAGTATTGGCATTGCCGTACATGTCAATCTGGGCAAAGCCGAGAAAGCCCTTGTCGACGAGGCCGCAGGCCGCCTGGCCGAAGCTGTAGGCCATTTCCATAATCATCGGGGCCTTTCGCCAGGTCATGGGGCCACCAACTGACCAGGGCATATCTCCCGGTATCGGGTCCTGGCCACCTGACTCGTAGACAAAGGTAATATTCGGGGCATGGGTCATTTTCGCGAGAATTGCCGCCACCATAGGCAGCCCTGTTCCTATATATACAACTTCATGGTCATTTATCTGTTTAGATAAAACATAGGCGACCATTTCGAGTGGGTTAGCTGGTACTTTTGCGTTCATTGTTTCCTCCTGTTTTCAGTGTCATGAAAGAACCGGTTTATGAATAAATATCACCAAGCTCTTCACTCCAGGGCTCATAGGTAAAATCGACGCCATCGTCTTCGTTGTCACCCTCAGCGGCACGGGCAAGACGCCGGGCCTCTGTTACCCACTCTGTCCCCCCGAGCTTTTCTACCACTTCAAGAGGGTTCTTTGTACCGAGGACCCATTCATCAAAAAACTGCTTTGCGTTTTCATCGGTTATGGTTGCCCAGCCGAAAAGCTTTTCCCAGAAACGACGGGCCCAATAGTAATATCCCGGCATGTAGCCCGGCACTCCGCCAAAGGGGAGTTCAACAACCGCGTCGACATTCTGAAAGGGAATAGAAACGCCCTTATTGTTCCATCTGATATCACTGTTTGAAACAATCTCTTCTGCAGTGATAACGACCTTTCGGCTCGCTGCTGCGGTTGCAATGTCATTAACCGCCGGCCCGATAAAACGGGCGTTGCCGTACTTGTCAGCCGCGTTAACATGAATGAACACAATATCGGGAAAAAGCGCGGGAACAAAAATCACCGGATCATTGCTCTTCGCCATGGGATTCTGCATTTCATGAAGATAGGGATTGTGCCGGACGATATCAGAACCGAGGCCCTGTTTAGAAAAAACCCCCGGCAGACCGAGCTGTGCCGCCTTAAAGCCCTGGGCCATCAGGCCATGGCTCCACTCTGAGATTATCTTAATGCGCCCGGTCTTGACACTGCGTGAAAAAAAGCGGTCATAGCCGCGCATTTCCGCCCCCGCATACGAGGCGTGGGTATAGGGGGCCGCGCCGGTTACCGCGGCCATACTCTGGATGGTATTCGGGGACCCGATAGACTGCAGGTTTTTCTTTCCCTGCCTGAGAACCTCCCAAAATGCCTGGATGGCACTCTTTACATAAGAAAATCCGCTGTCACACCAGATGTCTCCGTCATCGACGAATTCTGAAACCGCCTCTCCCAGTGAGAGGCGCTTGTCTCTCTGAGAATGGTCTTTTTTTAATTTAACTTCCCGCGCTGAGCGGTAATCTACAAGCCTGTCGAGGATAGAAGTATCCTCAATTTTCAGGTTCTGCAGAGCTTTTTGATTGTAATGGAAATCCATACAAACCTCCTGATTGTGCTCTTAAGCCTGCTTACCTGATATTTTATTTGTTTAATGTAATGCGGTGCAGTTCCTCTTCTTTATATATATTAATACATGAAATAACCCATAATACCCAATATTTCATTTATTATATACATTTACACCCCAATTGTTAACATTGTCAAGAAAAAACTCCATCTAACAATTTTATGAGAACAATGTAGCATTTCCAGGCATCTAAAAGGATATATATTATACAGGAGCTTTTTATGAAATCGAGACATGTAGTTTTCGCCTCACTTGCACTTACCATGCTTTTCAGCTTCATGACACCGGCTCATCATATGGCTGCATCTGCCTCCAGCAACCGCAGACTTTTTAAAAATATTCCCCGTGACAGCAGGCATGTTCACTACCTTGCGAAGAAATTTACCAGAAGCAAATTCAGGAAACTTAAAGCAGATGAACGCTTAAAGCTTCAGAAACATTTACAAAAAAAATACAATCTCACATTTAAAACACGTTCGACAAAATATTTTAATATTGCCTACCGCTGCCCGGAAGCACGGATGAATCACCTGCAGCGCTACCTGGTAAAATTCTTTCAGCAGGTCTACCCCCGGTATTTCATATACGAGCCAACCCATGTCATAAATGTAATCTATTTTGCCAACAAACAGAGCTACACCAAACATACAAAATCCGGGGCCTACGGCTATTACACCTCATGGACAAAGACCCTGACGACCTACGCGTACTCCGGTCATGGAACCCTCTGGCATGAGTTAATTCACGCCTTTGTCGACCAGAACTGCCAATCCAATCCCCAGCAATGGTTCAATGAGGGATTCGCGTCATTCTATGAAATGGCCTTTCTTCATAACGGGCGGGTTTCAGAAGGATATACCAACTGGCGCATGCCCTACCTTAAGGCATCTATCCAGAAAGGAAGTTTTTCTCACCTCAGGGACATGATGAAAGAATCATGGATGAAGGAAGATTACGGCTACGCGAAAGCACGCTTTCTTTTCTGCTACCTCTGGGTCAACGGCAAAATGGAAACCTTTGTAAAAGCATACCTTTATGACCTGTGCCCCAACTACCGTGGCCCGCGGCTCGGCAAAATGGCTATAAAAAAAATGGAAGAACTGACAGGCAAAAATATCCACACCATCAATAAAGAATACCTGGCAATGGCCCGGAAAGCAAAAAAGAACCAGAAACTATACCGGAAAAGAATATAAGCATGAGACAAATAAAAACCCTGCTTCTCATCAGTATACTTATTTTGGGCTCAGCAGGAATACATAATGCAGAGGGATGGCAAAAGTTCAAACAGCACCCCGATGATATAATTATTCGCAGCTATGATCCCCCGAATTATTACTATATGATTAAAGGCGGAAGCTGCGGCGAAGCCTGTCTCTGGTCGGTTTTACAAAACAGAAACATCAAGGTTTCACAAAAGGCAATCAACATCGCTGGAGGTAATCCGGGACGAGGCCTCCACTCCAGTGAGCTTTTTACTGTTTTGAAGCATTTCAATGTCAGGTACCATAGAATCCCCGGCAGGGTCCGCAGTTACCAGAACCATCTCCAAAGTAAAATCATCGGTTCCCTGAAAAAGGGCCGCCCGGTTCTCCTGGGAGTAAAAGTCTATCCTGACAGTACCCCGGCATGGGCCTGTGACCACTTCATTCTGGTAATTGGTTTTAATGCTGAAAGAAAAGAAATACTATACAACAGCTTCAACCAGAGATCCAGGATCAATTTTTCAAAATTACTTAATAAAAAGAAAGGCTATTCTCTCGTGAGCCGGCACAAGTATGTTTTTGCTGTAGCTTTTTGAAGATATAGCTACCGAAGGCTTACATCATAATCATTGAAGGCGAGTTTGGCCGAACTCGCCTTCAATGATTATGGCCTTCAGCTTTCCCACCTTCAGTTTTCATCACATTTAACAAAAGATCTTGCATCTAAAATCATATAAGATAGAATCCAGAATATCAGGGTACCAATGTTACAGATATGAGTTCACCTAAACTAAAGCTCACAACACCCCGCATCACCCTTGACAGCCGATGGGGAACCTTCATCGTCAGTGCCGGCGTGGGCCTCACCGTGGGGCTTGTCGTAAGCCTTTTTACCTTTTTACTCCAGTCGGTTGAACATGTAATCCGCCTGCTTCTCGGATCAGACTTTGAGCATTTCATGGGCTCCCCCCTTCTTTCGACGATTCATGGACTCCCTAAACCTGTTATCATTCTTTTGCTCATTTCTATTGGCGGCATTGTATCAGGAATCTGCAACCGCTTTCTTCCTTCATTTCGAAATGATACGGCTATTGATTTCGGAACCAATGCGGTTATCCGTTCATTTAACGGCCATGAAAAGCATCTTTCGACCACCTCTTCGGCGGTCAGGACCCTCTTCGCGTCGCCAATACTTCTCGGCACCGGGGGCTCCGCGGGAATTGAGGGCACCGTTGCCCACCTGGGAGGCGCCATCGGCATATTTTATTCGCGGCTTCTTCCCGCCTTTTCGAAAAACCGGCGGATGTTTATCATTTGCGGCTCATCAGCAGCAATCGGTGCAGCGTTTCATGCCCCCCTGGGGGCTTCGATCTATATGGCTGAGGTTCTCTACTTTTCAAGTGACATTGAGACAGGGTACATTGCCCACAGCGTCATCGCTTCAGTTTCAGCTTATGCGGTTTCTATTGCCTTTTACGGTCACCATGCCCTTTTTAGATTTAAAGATCTCGCCTTTGCGACCATGGATATCCCCTTCACCATACTTCTTGCAGTCAGTATTATTCCCGTTTCACTTTTCTTCACCGGCACCTTTCAAAAGATACAGGAATGGTTCGCCGGTATAAATATACCAATATGGGCCAGGCCGATTGTCGGCGCCCTCATGGTCGGAATACTGCTTGCGGTCTTTCCCCGTGCCGGGGGCGTGGGCTATCACTATGTACAGGAACTGATTGATGGGGGCGGAGCGGTAACCTACTTCATTGCCTTTATAATATGTAAAATAATTGCCACGTCCCTTACCGTCGGTTCCGGGGGCAATGGAGGACTCTTCGGCCCTTCAATTGTTATCGGCGCTACCCTGGGGGCACTCTTTGCCGCCGTCATGAAACAACTCGGCTTTGACCTTAACACGGGCACCTATATCGTGCTCGGCATGGCGGCCTTCCTTTCCAGTACGGAGAATACGCCCATTTCTTCTATCATTATGATTACAGAAATTACGGGAACCTATGAGCTCCTGATTCCCCTTTCGCTCGCTTCAGTGACCGCATACTTTCTCGGAAGGCGTTCCATCCTTTACAACGCCCAGGTAGAATCCCGCATTGAGTCATCGGCAAACTATGGGCGTTACATCAACACTGAAGCCCTGAAAAAAACAAGTATCAGGGATATCCTCAAGATAAAAGTGGAAAACCTGCCAATAGTCGAGCCATCGATGCAGCTAACGAGTATCATGAATTATGCAAAAAACAGTGAACTAATTTATCTTTTCCCCGTCATAGACAGGGAGAATAAACTCCATGGCTTTATCGATACGTTCATAATACGGGAAGATATTGCAGAAGAGGTTCTCGATCCCGCGATGGGGCCCCTCATTGTGGCAGAAGACATGATGATCAGGGACGTTGTTACGCTCCGTGAAGACGAATCGGTTTACTCTCTCCTTCCACGTCTTCTCAATGGTGACGATAAACGGCGAGGCATGGAAAACTTCCCTGTACTATCAAAGGAAGGAAAGTTCCTCGGGATACTCAGGTCTATTGATGTGATGCAGCAGCAGATGAAGCTTCTTGATCAAAAGGTTGTGTAAGACAGCAAAAATAAACTTCCTCACCCATCCCTGACAGTATAAATATTCTGAACAATCCCCTTAGACCAGGTTTGGCTCTCTTCAAGATCAAAAACCTTTTCCATGCATCCCGGAAGAAAAAGAGGTATTCCCCTGCCGATAATGGCGGGAATAATAGAAATCATGTACCGGTCAATAAGTGAAGCGTTATGAAACTGCCGAAGAAGATCAGCTCCCCCTACAAGCCAGAGGTTGCCCTCGGGGGCATCGGCGATCCATTCAGAAGGATGCGCCTTAACCGTGGTAATACTGCTGTTTTTAACATCATTCCTGCCGGTGAAAAGCCATGACGGCTTATCCCCGTAGGGGTACTCCTTGACCCATTCCTGAATCAAATCATAGGTATTGCGCCCCAGGATCACCCCGTCAACGGAGCTGTAAAAATCATTGTAGCCGTAGTCTTCATCTTCTGATTCAAAGGGAGCAAGAAAATCTACCGCCCCGTTTTCTCGCGCAATAAAACCATCCATGGTAGCGGCAATGTACAGGGTTACAGACATGATAACCTCACTGATTTACGGTATGGGACAAATTTTCGGAATGATAAGTTTATGTAAGAATTTCTAAAAGTCCGGGGGCAAGGGTGATGCCGTAATGCCGCACCATGTCAACAAAGACTGGTGCGTCTCTGTTTCCTTCTCTTTTATCGACATAGGTGGAGAAGTAGCCTTCGAAATCTTCTTTGAGATGCTGAAGAATCATAATAGTCGACTGGCGTTCTTCTGGGCAGGTAATACTCATACAGTCACTATAAGCCTGCAAAAGATTTTCAGTCAACATCTTGATATCTTCGTTGATCTTCTGCTCGTTGGTTTCGTGTATTTTTTTTCCGCTGTTCATCGCCTGTTCACTGTAATGTTATTTTTTTCACCAGTGTTCCTACACTTATTATTATCGGCACATGTTCCTGTCAAGACCAATACAATTAAAATAAAAAGATATTTCTCTTTTTTTACAGCACTTCTCTTATATGCAATTTCTGTTAAACAAAAAATGATTACATAAAGCCCCCCTCTCAGGTTCATATATTCTACAGATAACACTTAATAAGCGTTATCCGAATCAGAAAATACAAAAACCACTGCTCCTTTATCAAATCCATGTAAATTTTTCACCTTATTGACACTTGAGTCATTATTTTTCTATTGACTTTCAAAGTACAAAAGATCTTTTGTACTCTTCTTTCATGATAAAAAAAACAATGCCCGGCACATGGACTGCACTCAACGCCTTCATGGTGCCATGATTCGCCAAAAAACATTATAAAACACAAACATTGAAATCCCCCAGGGTACATTTCAGGAGAATATAAATGAAACAAAATAGTTTGGGTAAGGAAGAAAAAGAAAAGAAAGCTCCCCCGGGAAAAAAAATCTTAAAAAGAATCGCAGTGCTCACCTCGGGGGGAGACTGCAGCGGTATGAATGCCTGCATCCGCTCAATCACCAGAACCGCTCTCCAGCAGGGCATTGAAGTATACGGTTTCAGAAAAGGTTTTCAGGGAGTCTTGAGCAATGATTTCATCTCTCTGGATAATCGATCGGTTTCAAGTAAAATAGGAAGGGGCGGTACATTTCTCCAGTCAGCACGATGTCTCGAATTTAAAACTCCCGAGGGCCTTCAGCTCGGTTATGATAACCTGATAGATCTCGGCATTGACGGCCTTGCTGTTATCGGCGGAGACGGGTCACTGACAGGGGCCCAGAAGCTCCACGAAAAGGGATTCCCTACCATAGGTATTCCTGCTTCAATTGACAATGACCTTTTCGGCACAGACATGTCCATCGGTACAGATACGGCACTCAACGCGATTGTACATGCTGTTGACATGATCAGAGATACCGCTTCGAGTCATGACCGGATGTTCATAATAGAAGTCATGGGAAGAAACTGCGGCTACCTTGCCCTCGCCTCAGCAGTGGCATGCGGCGCAGAAGCGGCCATCATCCCGGAAATCCCGACAAACTGCGACATCATCGCCAGGCGTCTAAAAAGACGCTTTAAAGAAAAAAAGACCAATTCTATTATCCTGGTGGCAGAAGGCGCTTCAAGCGCATCTCAAATCGCAGAAGAACTCCAGAACAAAGTCGGCTATGATTCCAGGGTTTCAGTACTGGGCCACATCCAGCGGGGTGGAAACGCAACAGTCTTTGACCGTATTCTCGCAAGCAAACTGGGCCGCAATGCGGTATTTGCTCTTGAAGAAGGACAGAGCGGAATCATGATGACCTATTCAAAGGGCACCTATTCCTCGATCGAACTTACAGAGGTCATCAGGCAGCAGCGGCCTCTTTCACAGGGCCTCCTTGAACTTGCCGGCCTTCTGGAAAATTAATTCCCTTAAAACCTGAAATATATATCGCCGGGCATATCCTCAGCCCGGCGGTTTGTAAAAAAAACAGCCTGTTTTTTACCAGAATGTCCTTTCCTTTATGCATTGACGGCATAATATCACCATGTTAATATTTGCATAACTTTGTTTTTATTGAACAGATACAGGAGTGAACATGGATAACTACATCCATTCCTTGAGCAGCGATACTCAAAAGACATATTTACTGTTTTTACTATGAGAAACTGCATGGAGCGACGAATTGATAAACTTATCTGAAAACCTTATCAACAATTCAGACAGTTTCATTTATCAGGTTCTCTTTCTAGCCTCCCTGATAACTATATTTTCATTGCTCTTTCTGAACCGAAAAAAAACTGCTCAGCATTTAAACACTTTAAAGATCCTCACGCTTCTGCAGGAAGAAAAAACAACCGCCGAAAGAAATCAGTCCCGCATAAGTGATATTCTGGAAAATACATCAGACCTTGTCAGCATGTCTACCTTTGAGAAAGACATCACGTACCTGAACAAGGCTGGAAAAAAACTTCTTGAGATGAATGAAAATAACTCTATCGAATCGATGAAAATAAAAGATATCCACCCTCGATGGGCCTATGAAGTCATACAGCACCTTGGAATCCCTCAGGCAGTTGAAAAGGGGACCTGGCAGGGTGAAACTGCAATAGTTAACAGTTCGGGAGAGGAAATACCGGTTTCACAGGTTATTCTTTCCCACTGCAGGCCCAATGGAACTGTAGACTATCTTTCTACCGTTATGCGCGATATCTCTCCCCAGAAAAAAGCTGAACGTGAACGATTGGAAAAAATAAAATATTTCGAAAACATGAACCAGATTGAAAAGGCTATTAGTAGCGAGCTTGATCTGGAAATAATGATGCCCAATGTTGTAAGAGTCATTTCTGATATTTTTTCCAGTGACAGGGCATGGCTTCTTTATCCCTGTGATCCCGATGCAGAGACCTGGCAAATTAACATGATATACAGCCGCCCCGGTTTTGAACAGCCTGAAATTATAAACCGACCGATACCGATAACTCATGAACTATCTAATATAATGAAACTGCTTCTTGAATCTAACACACCCCTCTGTTTCAGTAAAGGGGCCTCTCCACTTTCCGATACCGTCAGCAAACAATACAATGTAAAATCAATGATGCTCCAGGTGGTTCATGTTAACAATGGTCTTCCATGGATTCTCGGACTCCACCAGTGTGAATACGACCGTGAATGGAGCAGATTTGAAAAAGGACTCTTTTCAAAAATAACAGAACGAATAACCGACTCCATGTCAGTTCTCCTGATACTCAGAGAACTGAGAACAAGTGAAGACCGTTTTCGAACCATGATGGAAATAGCCCCCTACCCGATTATTTTAGCTGACCTCAAGGGAAAGGTTAACTTCCTCAACCATTCTTTTACAGAAGTACTCGGCTACACCATTGATGACATTCCCGATATAGAGACATGGTGGCACAAGGCCTATCCTGATAAAAAGAACCGAGAAAAAGCAATGAGTATATACAGAAGTGAAATGGAACGTACCCTAGCATCAGGAAAATCCTTTGGTCCCCGGGATTTCGAAACTACAACAAAATGCGGTAAAATCAAAACAATTGAGTTTCGTATGGCTTTAACGGGATCACTCGTTCTAGGGATAATGAATGACCACTCCGAAAGAAAACTGGCTCAGCAAATGCTCATTCAACATGAAAAGATGACAACAGTTGGGGGACTCGCAGCGGGAATGGCCCATGAAATAAATAACCCCCTGGGAGCAATTCTCCAGGGAATACAAAACACCCTTCGCCGTGTTTCGCCGGACTTTGAAAAAAACAAAAAAGCAGCAGATGAAGCCGGGACTACAATTGAAGCAGTAAACCGCTACATTAAAAATCAAAACATACTTCAATACCTGGAAGGGATTCAACAGGCAGGCACCAGGGCTTCACGAATAGTCAACAGCATGCTCCAGTTTAGCCGAAAAAACCTGGCAGTAAGAACAGAAAACGACCTGAACTCTTTAATAGACACAGTTATTGAGATGGCCGGAAGTGACTATGACATGAAAAAGCAGTACGACTTCAAAAAAATTGTTCTTACCTGTTACTACCAGGATAATCTTCCTCCAGTTTATTGTATTGAAAATGAAATTGAGCAGGTAATATTTAACCTTTTAAAAAATGCAGCCCAGGCAACACATGAAATTCAGGAAAAAGATTCTGATTTTTTTCCTGAGATAACAATAAAAACTTCCTGCATTAATGAAAATTTAGTTATTACTATTTCAGATAACGGCCCGGGTATAAAGGATGATATCAAGGGACGAATATTTGAGCCATTCTTTACAACAAAAGACGTCGGTGACGGTACAGGCCTCGGACTTTCTGTCTCATATTTTATTATCACTAATAATTATAACGGAAATATTGAAGTTAATTCTAAAGCAGGAAAGGGAACAAAATTCACGATTACACTTCCTGCAGGACAAGCACATGAAACCATCAATTAAGAAAATGCTGTTCAGATATGATGAACAGGGTTACAGTCAGTACCAGCGTGCAAAAATAATTTTCATATTAAATGTCGTCGCTATAATCATTTTGTTTTTCGTAATGGTGTACGTTATACTCGCAAATAAAGAACTTAGTCCTGTTATTATCATTTCACAAGCCGCAGGATTGGTTTTGCTTATCTGCACCGCACTATTACTCGTAAAAGGATGGTTTTCCATTGCTGCGAATATGCTTTTTATCCTCGCAACTGCTATAATATGGCTAACAATTTTCTTCGATCAAAATGACCCGGTTACACGCCTTGATTCAATCGCCTATATTCTCGGCATACTTCCCCTTGCATCACTCATTTCCTGGCGAAAAAGACTGTCTATTCTCATCTATGGTGGACTAAACATTCTCATTCTCATTGCATTTGTTTATTTCAACCACGATACTCTTGCGATTACTACCCTCGCAAAATATGATTATCTTCTAGACAATATTCTCAGTCTCATTTTCATTAGCACCCTTTCCTTCCATGTTGTAACCATCAACAACCGCTCCCTCTCAATTGCAGAATCTGAAATATCAGAAAGGAAAAACGCAGAACTCGAGTTGATGAAGAAAAATACAGAACTTGAAGACATGAACCGGCAGTATCTTGCAACAATGGAAGAGCTCGAAGCGACCAATGAAGAATTTGAATCTATGAACGAAGAACTGATTGCCTCTCAAATGGATCTTGCGGAAAGCGAAGAAAAATTCAGACTCATTGCTGAAAAATCTCAAATAGGTATTATCATTGCCCAGAACGAACGGCTCGCCTATGTTAACCAGGCGGTCGCTGATATTATCGGTTTTACAATAGACGAAATGATGGCCTGGGATGCCGGGGGCTATTCGACACTTATTCCTGAGGATTACCTGAAGAGTTTCATGGAAAAGGCCCGCGAACGTCAGCAGGGAAAAATTCCCGGAGGAATCAACGAAGAAATCCGCATGGTTTCAAAGCAAGGTGACATCAAATGGATTGAAATAAACTCGACAACGATCAAATTCCAGGGGCACCCTGCAGAACTGGTAGCGGTAATTGATATTACCGAACGAAAAAAAACCCAGGAGATACTGGTACAGACAGAAAAAATGATTACAATTGGAGGCCTTTCCGCCGGCATGGCCCATGAAATAAACAATCCCCTGGGAATAATACTCCATGGCATACAGAATACTCTCCGGCGACTCGATTCAGACTCCAGCAAAAACAGGGAGAAGGCCGAACAGCATGGTATTGATCTCGACAGGCTCAAGGGCTTTCTCGCTGATCAGAATATATTCAGTTATCTCACCGGCATCCAGGACGCGGGTAACCGGGCTTCAAAGATAGTCAGCAGCATGCTGCAGTTCAGTCGCAGCAATACCGGAATCCCTGAACCGGCGAACATTGACCTGGTTATTGACAAGGCCCTTTCTATCGCCGAAAAGGATTATGATCTGCAGAAAAGCTATGATTTCAAAAAAATTACTATTGAAAAAAATTTTTATCCAGAACTGCCCCGGATCACCTGTATAGAGACTGAAATCGAACAGGTTTTGCTGAACCTTTTTAAAAATGCCGCCCAGGCAATGTCAGGAATAAGTCAGAAATCCTACAAGCCGCTAATATCTATAACAACCACCCTCCAGGAAGATAGCATCGAGCTAATAATTGCCGACAATGGACCCGGTATGACTGAAGCGACCTTGAATCATATTTTTGATCCCTTCTTTACGACCAAGGAAATCGGCAAAGGTACGGGCCTTGGTCTCTCGGTAACGTTTTTTATAATTACGGTTCACCATAACGGAAAAATCAGAGCCTCATCGATTCCCGGCAGGGGTACTAAATTTATTATTACATTGCCGGTAACAGAGTAGTACAAAAATATCCTCTAACTGTAACTTTTAGCCCAATTAACCTCCTGAATTGTATCCGGGGAATTTCCCCCTGGGGAAATTTACCCTCTACTTTTGCATGGAGGCATACTATGGAACCAAAACCAAAAAACAGCCATTTAAAAGATATAGATGTGTTCATTATCAAAAAAACCCTCCTGGATCAGAAGGAGTATTTCGATAAGGGCAGAACCATGGATGTGGACTTCAGAGTCTCTCAGCTTAAAAAGCTCAAACGGTCAATTCAGGTACATCATAATGATATCATCAAGGCTCTTCACCGTGACCTGAAAAAGCCCCCCTTTGAATCATACACCAGTGAGATAGCCTTTCTTTACAAAGAGATCGATCTTGCGATAAAAAAAACAGCACGATGGGCCCGAACGAAAAAACCTGGAACCCCCCTTCTCTTCAGACCGGCCCGCAGCAGCATCAGGTCAGAACCATACGGCACAACCCTGATAATAGGACCATGGAATTATCCTTTTATGCTTACGCTAGCGCCCCTGGTCCCTGCCCTTGCGGCAGGCAATACAGCGATACTGAAACCATCCGAACTGGCTTCAGCCACATCGCGGATCATAAAAAAAATTATTTCAGAAACCTTTGACCGGGAATACGTAAGTGTTTTTGAAGGCGGAGCAGACCTGAGCGGATTTCTTCTTGACCAAAAATTTGACTATATTTTTTTCACCGGTGGAACGCGAGTCGGCAGAATAGTCATGGAAGCCGCAGCAAAACACCTGACTCCCCTTACCCTTGAACTCGGCGGAAAAAGTCCGGTTATCGTTGATGAAACAGCAGACATAAAAGACGCGGCACAAAAGATCGCCTGGGGAAAGTTTTTTAATGCTGGTCAGACCTGTCTCGCACCCGACTATCTGCTGGTGCATGAAAAGCAGAAGGAGCCTCTCCTCAAAGAGCTCAAAACAATTATTCACCGTTTTTACGGAGACAAGGCTAAAAACTCTCCTGACTTCGCCCGCATCATCAATCAGGAACATTTCATCCGTTTAAAAAATCTTCTAAAAAACGGTACCCCTGTCATAGGAGGAAAGTTTCTCCAACAGGAACTCTTTATCGAACCCACGATCCTTGATGCTGTCTCACCTGAAGATCCGGTGATGCAGGAAGAGATATTTGGCCCCATACTCCCCATACTGACATGGTCAGAAAAAGAAGAGGTGCTGAAAAATATAAAAAACCTGCCAAAACCTCTGGCCCTTTATATATTCAGCAAAAAAAAGAAAAATCAAAACTGGTTTCTAGATAGAATTCAGTCAGGTGGAGTAAGTATCAATGACACGATACTGCATATCAGTAATCCGGAACTGCCTTTTGGCGGGGTCGGGGAAAGTGGAATGGGAGATTACCATGGTCACTATGGATTTGAGACCTTCTCTCACCGGAGAAGTATTTATCACCGCACGACGAGAAAGGATTGGCTTTTCAGGTATCCTCCTTACAAAATAAAAGTTTCATGGATGAAAAAATTATTTGGATAAATTGTTTGACTCACAGTATCGACTTGACGATACGGTGAGTCAAACTAATCAAAGAGGCTCAAGGGCATCGGCAATACTGCCGGTTTCCACGGCAGTTTTAAATTCTTCAGCCATTTCGATACTGAGAGCAAAAGCCCTGTCCCAGACTGCGATGCGCTCTGAGTCTCTTCCTGAAAATAATTTAAAATCATTTCGGTCGGGGATTTTCTCTCCATGGAGCTTTTCAATAAATTTATCAGAAGGGGAAATCATAAGAACCCCCGCCATATTCTCACGGTCAGGCCTTCTCCACGGCACATGTTTGTCAAACCATCCGGGAATCACCCGATTCGTGTAATGAGGAAAAAGAACTACTTCATTGTTATTTGAATTAAAGGGAATATCCATTTGATAATCTACCATGCCCCCGTCACGGTACGTACCAGGATAAGCCCCTGGTACATTTCGAATACCTTCCATTGCAAGAGGAATAGATCCCGAGGCCAGTACCGCCTCGCGAAAGTTTTCCTTCGACAGGGGAATCCGTTCTATAGGGAATTCACTCATTGCATAAAAGGGAGGAATGTCACGGGCATCATAGAAGAAGGCCCTTGAAAAAAAACATCCGAGACTCCGCCTGGAGAAAAAATTCATCGCTGCCGCTGCGGCAAGTCCCGGCATAAGAAACTTTTTGCTGCCCGAAGCGAGAAGCCCCCTGCTTTTGGCCGCAAGAACAGAAAGACGCATCCATGGATGATTCAGAATATATTCAATAGCGTCATCACTCAAATAGGTTTCCATTACCCGCCGTGCTTCACGGGTAACTTCTGCAGGACCAGGACTGGCAGAATAGGTCTGTTCAAAATAAGCCCGCCTGAAATTCTCCAGTGCTTCAAGGGGGTCCTTCTGTGCAATGGCCGCGTAGCGCCATGTGGCGATTGATGCCCCCACAAGGTAGAGGGGATCTTTTCTTCCTTTAAAAAACTGACCGAAAAGATACCGGTCAAGTCCACCAAGAACAATCCACTTAGGCCCCCCGGCGGCACCGGCAATTATCCGCACCTGTGAAGCCTTGAGCCCCTCTTCTTTTATTACCTGAAGGGCCCGGTAGCCCGCTTTAAGAGTAAAAAGATTCATAATATTATTGTTCTCCTTCAGATACAAATTCATTAAAAGACCTGGTTAACAGCAGAAAGCATTTCTGTTTCATACAGAAACCGTTTCCCATTGAAAATAATGTCCCTGTAGATTATAACCAGATCATCTTTCAGTTTCAGCGGTCAGAAATACCAAAATAGCGTGCGATAGAGACCTGAAAAGGCATAGATAGATCATAAAGGAAGTTAAAGCTATGGCAAGTACATTATATTTCTACCGGTGAAGTACTATAAAACAAAAAGTTATTGCCTTTCAGACCTGATGTAATACATTTCTGCCTGTACACGGCTTTTTAACTGAAGAGGAAATCTGAATGAGAAAATTACTTTTACTGCTTATTTTTTTTCTGATACTGACCGGCTGTGCTCAATACGGAAAAATAAAATATGATAAAGACGCCTTCAAGGAAGCAACAACTCTAACCATGCTTTACAAGCATTCTTCCATGGAAAAACAGGGAACTTTTGACGGTAAATTCGTGACGACTTCAACCTATTACCGGGAAATTAAATCCAATATAAAAAAACCTGCACAAATTACATTTAAAATAGAAACCCTGGAAAAATTTAACACTTTAAAGCCCGATGGCTTTATCCGGGTAAATAACAAAACCTACCCCCTGAAAATGACTGATATCACCAGCGTGCTGAAAACCGACACCAAAACTAAAGTCAGTCAAACTAATGATGATACAATCACTGCTGACAGAATAAATCTCAAGACAACCACAACAGCCCGTACACGGACAAAACGCTGGAAATCAATGACGGGAACTATTACAATACCTGAAAACATTGAACAGGAAATCTTAAAGGCGAATTTTTTCGCCTTCAGAATCTACATAGACACCAGGCCGGTTACCTTCATCATAAAACGGAAAGACCTGGCTAAACTTAAGTCCTTCTTTAAAGCGACGGAGGATTCCGTTCCCCGGTAACTCATTTTATATCGAGAACAAATTCTACGCGTCGATTTGTCTGACGCCCTTCTACACTTGTATTAGGAGCAATCGGGTCGCTGTCCCCTTTTCCCTCGGGGACAAGGCGCTCACGGGGGATTCCCTTTGCCGCAAGAAAATCCCTGATTGATTCAGCACGTTTCAGTGAAAGGCTTCTATTAACTGCGGATTCACCGGTATTATCGGTATGGCCGATTATGCGAATAGTACCTTCAACATCTTCAAGATTTTCATAAATAGCAGCCAGTTCTTTCTCCATGGCCGGAGTCAGCTCAGCACTGCCGAGGGCGAAGAGAAGACGCCGGGTCACAATCAGTACGCGGGTCAGCTTCATTGAGTTGATGACATCACTGATACGTTTGATTTCACCGGGAGTCATTTTTTCAGCCTTATCAGCTCCTGCCCCCATATCAATTTTCATGTTTTTGTCGATCAGCACCGGTTCTCCTTTTTTGTCAGCACCGGTCATTTCAACACTTCCCTCGACGCAGTATCCCCGGGTTCCTGCTGTACTGAATTCAGTTCCCCTGACAGAAGCAACCACGGTCCTGCTTCTTACTTTCAGGTCCTGTCCCTTGAAGAGTTTTTTAATTTTACCGAAAAGTACACCGTCCTTCATTGAAACGTCTATGGTATTTGCATTGAGAGTCTTTATTTCAAGATAAGAATTTTCTGAAAGACGTATAACAGTCCGATTCTGAAGAAGCAGATCCATTATTGAGTTCGGGCCGGTCTTAAAAACATAATCAGCCGTAAAGGGCATAGCCACAACAGCCTTCTGCCACGGCTCACCAGTGGCAGAACGGTACTGGCAGTCTCCATAGGTAAAGTTAACCTGGGGATCCATCATAGCGGTATTAACAAAAAAACGCATCACCAGAACAGTCACCAGCCCCCCAACCACCAAAATTGCAGGTATGGCAATAGCCAGGGTCTTCTTTATCTGCCGGTCACGAACCTGCTTTTTTGTTATTACCTGGGTGCGAATTGTCATGGTGCCTCCTTCATTATTCAGCCAAGAGCCTTCACGATTTCTCAGCTATGTATATTGAAGACCATAACATAACCGGCATAAAAAATCAAGAGAAACTGCATGGACGGTATTCTTTTACTTCCTTTACAAAATCTTAATTAAAAAGTCATAATTTTTCTGTAAAATATACTTGTCATCTGAATTTACACTCACTTATTGGTTTTAACAGCAATAGAGGCATGAAAATGAAAAGCGCAGCAGATAAGCCAGAACTCCTTGCCCCGGCGGGCAACCTTGAAAAACTGACCTTTGCGGTAAAGTACGGGGCAGACGCAGTCTACTTTGGGGGCGATGAATTTAACCTGAGGGTTCGTGCGGGCAATTTTTCTCCTGAAAATATCGAGAAGAGCCTTCAGCTCTGCAGGGAGCATAATGTCAGAACTGTTTTCCTGATGAATTCCTTTCTCCATGAGGGTGACCTGGAGGCGGCGCGAAAATACATCAATGAAATTAAAAAATTCAAACTCGACGCAATCATGGTCTCTGACCCGGGAATGCTGACGATGCTCCAGGACACGGGAGTTGAAGCAGAATTTCACCTCTCGACCCAGATGAATACCCTGAACCATCTCGCGGCAGACTTCTGGAAACGGGCTGGTTTTTCCCGCATTGTTCTGGCCCGTGAAACGACCATCGACGAGATCAGAGCCATCAGAGAAAACTCCGATGTTGAGCTTGAGGTCTTTGCCCATGGGGCCTTATGTGTCGCCTACTCTGGACGCTGTCTTCTCTCCCGGTACATGACCGGCCGTGATGCCAACCAGGGAGATTGCTCTCAGCCCTGCCGCTGGAACTACAAACTGGTTGAAGAAAAACGCCCCGGCAATTACCTTGATGTTATTGAACACCAAAAGGGAACAGAAATTATTTCATCAAAGGATTTAAATACCATTCACCGAGTCGAAGAGTTTATCGATGCGGGAGTAAGCGCTTTTAAAATTGAAGGAAGAATGAAGTCTCTTTACCACGCGGCAAATACAACACGCATCTACAAGCATGCGATCCAGTGCGCCGGTACTGATGACTTCAACCGGAACCTCAGCTTCTGGCAGGAAGAACTCGACCTGATAAATCACCGACCCTATACCGATGACCTTTTCAATGAATTCAACAACCTTGAATTCACCGGTGTTCCCTATGTACGGCGGGCTCTTTTTCTCGGCTACAAAAGCGGCTCGGGAGACGACAAGCGCCAGGCCCTCATCAAGACATCCAATCCGATTCGTACCGGCGAAGACGTTGAAGCAATATTTCCCATTGACAAAAACATTAAAGATGGTACATTCACCATTCGTGAGATACATGACATGGATGGTAACATAATAGAAATGGCCCGCCCAAGCAGCACGTGCATGATCACCTTTGACCGTGACATGGATGACAATGCGATTCTCCGCCGCCGTGAGGAGACCGGGGGCGATACAGATAAAGCAAAAGGAGCAACAACATGATTAAAAAACCACCGGGAATAGAAGATATTTTCCCCGACCGAATAGATCGATGGAACCACATTGTCAATACGGCAAAGGAAACCTTCAACACCTACAACTACCGGGAAATCATAATTCCTATTATGGAATACACTGAAGTGTTCGCCCGGGGACTCGGTGATGATACCGATATCGTATCAAAGGAAATGTTCTCCTTTGAGGACCGGGGGGGAAGAAATCTTACTCTTCGTCCTGAAGGCACCGCTTCGGTTGTGCGCGCCTATGTAGAAAACGGTGAATTTAACCGACTTGCCTTAAACAAGTTTTTCTATTCCGGGCCGATGTTTCGGGCAGAACGGCCTCAGCGGGGAAGACTTCGGCAGTTCAACCAGTTCGGGGCAGAACTCTTCGGAAGTGATGATCCTTATTATGATTATGAAGTTATTGCCATGATGGATACTATTGCACAAAAAGCGGGCATTGAAGACTATGAACTCGTACTTAATTCAATCGGCTGCTCCCGATGCCGCACAGAGTATGTCAGGGAACTGCGAAGCTACTACGAAGATCATGAAGACCAGCTCTGTGCAGATTGCCGTAAAAGGCTGCCGAAAAACACTCTTCGCCTTCTTGACTGTAAAAGCGAACAGTGCCAGCCGATAAAAATGAAGGCCCCAAAGCTTCCTGATTACCTTGATGAGGACTGCCGCAGCCACCATGAAGAAGTAAAGAAGTACCTTGATAAACGAAATATCAGCTATCGCGAAGACCCCCATCTTGTACGGGGACTGGATTACTATATCAAAACAACCTTTGAGTTCACCACCACCCGCCTCGGGGGCCAGAATGCCTTTGCCGCCGGTGGCCGCTACGACCAGCTGGTAGAGCACTTTGAAGGTAAAGCAACTCCCGCCGTCGGATTTGCCGCAGGTATCGAACGAATGTTTCTTCTTACCGAAGATCAGGATATGGAAAAGAAGAGTATCAACGCCTACATTGTACACAGCGGCGGGGATACCCTGACAGTTGCTTTCAATATGGCTGAAGAGCTTCGGTCAAAGGGATTATCAGTAGACTTTGATCCCACGGGGAAGGGCTTTAAGAGCCAGTTTAAAAAGGCTGACCGGGAAGGGGCGCGCTTTGCCCTGGTTATCGGCGAAGACGAGCTGGCGAATGGCACGGTTACTGTAAAAAATCTTGAAACCGGAGAACAGGAAACGGTTCCATCAGGAGATGCCGGGGGGAAGATTTCATAAACAATTAGATGCGCCATGTTCTATAAAGGTTGAGGCACGAATTTCGCGTCTTCATTGTGTTTATGAACCATAAAAAAAAGAAGGCCGGGTTATGTAACCCGGCCTTCTTTTTTTTGGGATTCTTTTGGATTAATTTACTTCTTCACCTTTTTACAGGCGTTGTAAAGATTATCAAACAGTTCCGGTACCAGCGCCGCTGACACTGCTGAAAAGGCAACCCGGATAACATTATTCAGGTTGATAATTCCCGTGTCAAATTCATCAAGAAGTACAGCTCTAACTTCCTCTCCATCAATGCCTTCTGCCAGCTTGACACACATAAAGTATCCTGAATTAAAAGGAAGCGCCTTAAAATATTCTTCATATTCTTTATGGTCACTAAGAACCTTTTTCACTATACCGTAACGCTCTTTCATGATGCGGTACTTCTCTTTCTTTTCATCCTGGTAAGTCGGAGAGGTGTAGGCGTTGAGGAGCAAAGACTGAGAAATATTCGGGGCGTTTGATATATTACCGCGGATTGCCCCGCCAGTTTTCTGCTCAAGGGTTTCATAGAGTTCAGCATCACCATTCTTGATACCAAAAGTGATAAAGCCTACCCGAAAGCCCCAGACATAGTCTTCTTTCGTCGGACCGTCTACCTTTACGGCGAGAACATTTTCATCAAGGTCTGCAAGGTAGGCAAAAAGTGACTGTTCTTCGATTCCCTCTTCGTAGACCAGACCGAAATACGCGTCATCGAGAACCACAAGGATCTTGTTGCCCGCGTCGGCAGATTCTTTAATAATTGAGACTATCTCCTTTATCTCATCAGAAGTTGGAGTATACCCGGTTGGATTATTGGGGAAGTTAAGAATAACCTTCTTGATTTTTGATGAACTGTCGAGCATCTTCTCTTTGAAGGAAGTCAGGCCAAAGCCATCCCCGTCGAAGAGTGAGAAAAGGTCAAAATCAGCACCGTAGGCATTCTTAAAGGCCAGGTTGTAGTTACCCCAGTAGAGATCAGAAAGAATCACTTTTTCGCCTTCATTGAAAAAAAGGTAGCCGATAATACTAAGGCCATGAGTCAGGGCCAGACTGGTTACGGGAAGAGATATCTCTTTTCCCGCGAGGGCTGGATTCTTTTGATAGATCATTTCCTTCCACTGCTTGCGCATATCAGGGCGTCCATAACTCGGCGCATAGGGAAATACTTTTTCAGGAGAAAGATTTACTTCCTTGGAAATGGAATTTAGACGCATCGGTGTTCCGTCATCTTCAATTGCCGCGCCTATGGTTGCGTTGATTTTTTTGCCCTTTGCCGCTGCTGTCTGGGCCAGGATTCCTTTTTTGGGAAAAAAGATACCCTTCCCCTTTGCGGAGAGGAGTTCTAAAACGGTAGAAGACTTTTCCTTGATTACTGCATTCAATGCTTCTGCCTGTGGATTCATGTCTAACCTCGTATTTACTTTTATTGGCTGTCCCCGGGGACAGGTAATGTTGCTTTTTTTACACAGAGAAAGAGCCATGTTCTGTTTTCGCAGTCACGGCTCTTAGGGGCAGTATTTTAAAGAGTATTATATTTGCAACAATTTTATTACACCTGCCCATATAGGAAGGGCGAAATATTGACAAAAAGCACCGGTCACGCAAAATTTTTAAAAAAATTTCACTTTAAATCAGTTCCCGGTGATTAAGAGCAGGATATAGCCATCAGCCATTTTTTGCAGCACAGTTTAAGGTATTATACTTTTATCATAACAACCTGAATATCCATGCAATAAGTTTCTGGAATATACTACTTTGAAATATTTATTTTACTACATTCCCCAGGGGAAGATCCACTTCAATATTCTCGACAAATTCCGGCCATTTGCTTCTTGGCACCATACGGATCAAGTTATTGGGACAAACTTTACTGCAATGACCACATCCATAACAGCGGTCAGGAGTATTCATTTTTGAGAATTTCCTGCCATCTTTTTCTACTATTTCACGGGCATAAAAATGGCAAACTTCCAGGCAATTCCCGCATGCGTCACATTTGGAGCTATCAGACGCGGCTATTAAATCGCCGTGAATAAGCACCGCTGATTTATAATTTATAGATTTATTCGCCATAAATGGCACACAGGTCAAAGAAGAACAATGACAAATTGATCCGTCTCCATCCTTTATGACATAAACATTTGAAACGAGACCCATGTTCTGAAATTCTTTTTCTTTTTCCAGAAGTTCTTCCTTTGTTATCTGTTGATAAGATGATAGTTTCCCGAATTCCTTACCGCATGAGCCTATCTGAACATCAACCAGTTCAGGAGTCTCTTTAATCATTTTTATTTTCCCTGCAGCAAAATCACGTGCATCAGGCCCTGCAACAGATGCTGTATCTATCCTACAGGCGCATGGTCCTATGGCAATCGGTAGCTCGTCAGGTAAATTCTTTATATAATCAAACATTTCTTCACCTGACATAACTTTTGTTACTACTGTTGATGACATGAGTGTATCAATTATTCGATGCGTAAGCCTTAAAGGAAGTTTATTTTCTAATTTTAAAAATTTATTGATGTTGCGCATCATTGACGGTTCACGTGGAGCCCAAAATTTAATAATTTTTTCACGTGCTTTTGGCTTTTGCGCGTCAATTCTTTCCTTATTTGTTTTTGTCCATGGTTCTTTAGTTTTCATTAAATTATTTTCAGTAATATCTAAAAAACAAGGAAAATTCCATTTACGTATTGAGATGTTACTGATTCTCCATAATTATTTATTCATTCATCATTAACTTTGATTTATAGTTGTGTTCATTGATCCCCTGAGCAGCCTGTATATAAACCGGATTCTTTGCCATTTTCATTAATCCAAGAAGTGTTTTGTAGGGAATTTTTCCTGAAGCAAAGTTTGCAATAGGTGCAGATATATGTCCTGCTGGGTCAGCCCAGCTTGTGAATATTATTGAAGTTTTTCCAGGAGCGATTTCTTTTAGAACCCAATTTATCCTCATAGTTTTAAGACGAAAACGATTTGAAGGGAATTTGATTTTTGGATTTTTTACTGACTTAATATTTGCAAGAATTAATCCTTTGGAAAGGTAAAGTTGTGCTGTAGCATCTAAAACAGTGTCCCTGTCAGAAAAGGGCCATGGAAGATCTATGGCATAATAAATTTTACAATGTAATGGATTCTTACATGAAAGTTTTTTCACTTCAATGCATGAATCAACCCATTCAGGATATGAAGTAAAATCCATCATAATTTTTCCTATCACATAGATGGAAGAATCGATTATGCATATTGCTTTAAATTCTTTTATTGGTGAACCCGCAACTTTTCTTTTAAAAACCTTAATACCCTTCTTATTGATATCAAGTTCCCACGCCTGTGTTGTTGCAGATACACTATGAGTAGAAAAAAGAGAAGATTCAAATGATACTGATAATATTATTATCAGCAAAAGAACTTTTTTATTCATTACAGTCTCCTTATTGTTTGAATACTGTATTGATAATGCAGTGCTGGAGTATTTATGTCGTCTTAAATTATAGAAAAAGAATCCTGAGATATAATTCAGGAATTTTGCAGGCAGGTTTTTTGATATTTCACAGGAGTCTGTCCTGTAAATTTCATAAAAGCACTGTAAAAAACTGATGTGGAATTAAAGCCAGATGACAAGGCTATTGAAAGTATCGATCTATCTGTATCTAAAATAAGAAGCCTTTTTGCTTCTTCTATTCTATGATAATTTATATAATTATTGAAGTTCATTTTCAGTTCTTTATTAAGAAATTCTGATAACTGATGATGGCTGATACCAAGAAGTGCAGCAAGTTTATTCAGGGTCAAGTCTTCATCACAAAAAATTTTTCCATTTTCGATTAATTCTTCAAGCTCATGATGCAATTCATCAATATTCAGTCTATTTAGAAGTGATTTTCGTTTATTGCTGACAGGCTTATATCCAAGACATTCATCCAGATCTGAATATTTATCTGGATATATATATGTAAAAGCGTACCAAACTACATTTATAATCGAAATCATTAAAAGTGATATCTTCATAAGAAATGGATTGAATACTATTTTTGCAATAAATTGAACTACTAATGCCACTTTTAGATACAACAATGTAATCAATACAGGATACATGTTTTTATTGATGGTATAATATGAATGATTTATAAAAAACTTTACTTCAAGGAGTATTATATAAACTGCCATATGAATTAGCCAAAATATGCTGAGTAAGTACTGTACAGTATTTACTTCATGGTTCCGTAATATTATTTGAAAGCTGGAACTGGTTAATATCCCTGTTACATTAAAAATAGAAATAATAAAAGCTCCTATTGCAGGAACAATATGAATAATATGTTTTGTTTTAACATCAATGACTCCAATGAGTAATCGGTGTGAGTATAAATAATAAAGTGGACTTGCTAAATATAAAATCAAAAAAAAGAGAGGGGATGCTGTATAATTATAATCAAAATTTGGTTCGGAGAAATGCACCAGTAAATAAATACATAAAACGCCACTCAAAAGGAAAGTAATAAAAAATTCAATATTCCCAAATTTTTTGTTTGGACGAAGAATCTGCGCAATTGCAGTGACTATTGCCAGCAACCCTCCGAATAAAATCCCAAGATCAATTACTGAAAAATTCATAATTATTATTGATAGATAATTATGAATTTGTAAAGGTCTTTTTTTAACAATGCTGACATAAAGACTATTTTGACTTTTGTACCGTTACAAAAGTCCCCCCCCGGAGAGAGTGAGGACCGAGGATATATTTCAGAATCCTGAAAGGTGGTAAACAGAAAAGGGGCCCCCTTTCAGGACACCCCTTTTTCTATTTACCAAAGGCGGAAAACCCTTCCCGCCTTCATTACATTACTTAGTCATATCATATGCATCAATCAGGCTGTAGACATGATTTTTCACAACATCTTCATAGACTCCAGAATCTTCTACCGGACGTTTAATCATTGCCTGGCATTTCTCCTGCTGTGCCTCGGTGCTGCTTGCTTTAGCAAAAAGGTTCAAAGCGTAGTCAGAGAAATCCTTTACAAAAATACTGAAGATACTGTCGAGAATTTTGTCCTCAACGCCTTCCATCTTTGCGCTCTCGATGATCAGCTGGCCATAGGCGACCAGAGTAAAGATCTCACCTACTGCGAGAAGATAATCAAAGTCCATCATCTGCTTCATCAGATCAGCGCCTGAAGCCATCAGGTATCCCTTGAAGGTTTCAATCTGTTCCTGAAAAATCTTGATATTGGCAAGATGGTTTACACTGTTATAGGCAATATTATAATCATGGAATTGAATTTTACCGTATCCCTTTGTGGGCCCCTGGTTAAAAAGAAAATCATCATTACGGTCATCTGTAATTCGGTCAATTTCAGGAAATTCACCGGGATTGAAAAAGTAATTGGGAATCAGCTTTGCGATAAGGGCCATGTTGACATGACGGGTACCTTCCAGCTTCGGCATTCCCTTAATTTCCATGACTGACTGCTCAAAGAACATATCCTTTTCAAAACCCCGGGCTGCGATGATGTCCCAGAGTAGTTCATGAACGAGTTCTCCCTGGATGGCAACCTTCATTTTCATAATGGGATTAAAGAGAAGATACCGCTTATCTTCAGCAGACGCGCCTCTCATATAGTCAGTAGCCCGGAGGCCGAAGAGTTTCATACCGAGAATACGCATATAGCTTTCAAAAAAGAGACGCTTTACATGGGGAAAATCAGTTACGTATTTACCATAAAGATTTCTATGGGCAGCATGGTTCAGAGATTCATAGAAGACATGTTCACTCAGGCCGATAGATGCTGAGCCAATATTAAACTTGCAAACATTAATCGTATTAAGCATATCATCCCAGGCTTTCTGACCCCGTGATGTAATTTCTGCATCAGTAATGGGATAATCATGAAGAGCAAACTCAGAAACATAGTTCTGGTCACTTGCAATTACATTCTGCACACACTCATATTTATCGTGCTTCGAATCGACTACGAAAAATACATACTCGTCAGTATCGGCAGTTTTACCAAAAACAGTAACGACTCCTGCCTCATTTCCATTGCCGATATAGTACTTGCTTCCCCTGGCAAGATAGGTTCCATCTTTTTGCGGATAGAGCTTCATTTCGGAAGAATAGATATCAGCACCGTGCTCTTTTTCAGAAAGGCCAAAGGCGCAGAGGGGATTCTCTTTTAGTTTTGCTGCAGCCTTATGCTTCGCTTCTTCGTTATCTCCAAGAAAAACAGGGTCCAGTCCCAGGGTTGAAACATGAAACATGTACCAGTATGCTCCGCCATAGAATCCGCAAATTTCTGAAAATTCAAACATGCGATAGGTACTGTAGTACTGGTTTTCATCTTCCCCATATCCCTTTGGCAGAAAGAGGGTTTCAAATATACGTTCTTTTTTAATGAATTCAGCAAAGTCATAGGTGAACTCACGGCTGTGGAAATCAGCTTTAACCTTTTCCTTTCCTTTGTTTTCAAACCATTCGATGGTTTTAGTCATTATTTCTTTACTGCGTGCGTCGGGATAATTTCTGTCTTTGTACTTTTTCGGATTTAAGAATAATTCTGTCATGGTTATCTCCTCATATAGTTACTGCAGACTGTATCTTTAACAGGGAGAATTCTTCCTTTCCCTGAAAACATACATTCTGTGTTTACTGTAAAATCCCCGGCATCTCGAAATTTTGCAGTACTCTGTTTTTATTGCACAAGTATAATAACAGTGTTATTTTAGACAAGGAAAAATTACTATTTTTTAAGAGATTTGCGATGTCCTGCCAATTCTCTTAAATCGACCTGAAGAAAGAAGTCAAAGTTAATGGGGAAAAAAATAGTCATGCAGCATGCCCGATGTTCGGGCATGCCACATAACATCTAATCAGGGTAAAAGCTTAACTTAAGAAATTTACAAAACTAATATAGGTTTAAATATAAGAAATGCCAATAGAAACTGTCACAAAAAGCCTGTAGTAGTAAAGATTTTTTTTCCATAGGGGAATCCCCGGTATTATTCTAATTCTGAAGTATTGACACAGGCCGATACAGGGCATATACTAAACAGAGACAATACAACCAGAAGGCTTTATGAACAATAATACAGGTACTTTACATAATAAAAATGAACGGCGAAGACGGATTGTCATCCAGAACATTGCATTTACATGGACTGGGTACACCTTCGGACTGGCAATAACCATTGCCGCGATACAACTCGGTTTCACCAGTATGCCATGGTTTGTTGTTCCCTCACTGTATATTCCAGGTTTTCTGGCCCCAATCCCCTTTTTAATTATTACCCAAAAAAAAGAACTGATTACAAAAGGCTATGCTCTAAAGATCTTTTTCGCGCAATTTGTGATATGGTCTTTTCTCTATTTCATCCTGGTTTACCACCTGAGGGAAGCACGGGTTATCTCGATGTTTCTCGCGTATACTGCCCTGCTCTATTTCATGTCATTGTTCAACTTCCGGCAAACCCTGGCGGCACTACTGGTCTTCCTTTTATGCCAGATAGGCATCTCATATATTGCTACTGAAGTAATGAATCAGCCGGGATCTTTTCGTGAAGATCTTTTCTATATCGCAACATTTTTTCCATCATTGATTGTTTTATCTATGCTGGCAGGACAGTTTTACAGGCAGCGTAATGATCTTTACCAGGCCCGGGAAATCGTTAAGGTACAGGCAAATGACCTGAATGCGGCCATGGAAGAACTTGAAGCAATAAACGAAAACCTGACCGAAACAAACCAGGACCTGAGAACCGCACGAAACATTGCCCGCATGGACCTTGACATGGCAGTTAATGTTCAGAAAAACTTCCTTCCCCAGGAGATTCCCGATGTAAAAAGCTGGAAGGCGGCCTTCTACTACAAGGCAATGACTGATGTATCGGGGGACTTCTATGATTTTTATCTTAAAGGAGAAGAGCTATGGGGCACCGGAATCTTTGATGTATCTGGTCACGGTATTGCATCAGGTCTGGTTACCATGATTGCCAAGTCGATCATATTTAGAGAATTTTCTGATGGATCCTACAAGAATCTCGGCCATGTCATGGAAGAGATCAATGAGGGGCTTATTCTTGAAATCGGAGCGGTTGATAACTTCCTTACAGGGATTCTCCTGAGGCTCTCGGGAAATAACATTGAATATGTTAATGCGGGGCATCCTGACATTTATGTAAAATCAGGAAAGAAAGTCTATGTGCCCCCACCCGCTGACCGGAAAAAATTCGGCGGGGCTCTTCTGGGGCTGCCCGCCCTGACGGGTCCCTACCATGCTATCAGCTTTACAGTTAATCCCGGTGATTTTATTTTTCTCTATACCGACTGCATCCTTGAGGATAAAAACAGCAAAAACGAAATCTTTGGATCGATTCGCCTCATGCATTCCCTGACAAAGGCTAAGGCTGAAACACCCCAGGACCTTCTCGAAGCAGTGATGCAGGATTTTCTTGCCTTTACCGGCAGTGAAGACTTTACCGATGACCTTACGGTTATTGTTCTCCAATATTGTCCTGGTTAAAAACTGAAGAGTCAACCAGACTTACGCCTTTATTTTATTCAGATTAATCTGTATTTTTTTCTTAAGAAAACTGTTTGATTTTTCATCATTCTTCTGGCAAAATTATAGTACTGAAAAATATGATCCCCATTAGATAGTGAGATTTAAAAAGATAATTTTCCATCAGATTGTATAGAGTATAAATATTATCAGGAGAGTGATCACACATGGGAGAAGAATTTGAAGTTAGTCCATCAATAAGCTTTAAAAAAGCCGCTATTATTTATATTATCATCAATTCAATCTGCGCTTTAGTCATTTACTATTTCCTGAGAAATTCAACTCAAACTATTGCCGCCACTGTTTTCATTGCCCTGGTGATAGGAACCCTGTTATTCTGGAAATTTCGAGTTGCCATTGCCTTTATAGGTATTGTAATTCTCCTGATGACTAAAACAATTGACCTTAAACATACCGTTGAATTTATGAACCTGGATGTAATTCTTTTCCTTATCGGAATGATGATTTTAGTAGGACTCCTGCGAAGGTCAGGATTTTTCAGATGGTTTCTTGCGTGGGGATTAAAAATTTCCCGTTTTGAACCATGGCGAATGCTTATAATTTTCATTGTCATTGCAGCGGTAATGGCTGCCCTGGTCGATGAAGTAACATCCATACTGTTTACCACTGCCCTGGTTCTCGATTTCAGCGCCTTCTTTAAGGTAAAGCCAATCCGACTCACCATGGTGGTAGTTCTTGCCACGAATATAGGCAGTTCATGGACAGTACTGGGAAATCCAATCGGCATCCTCATTGCTCTCAGATCAGGGCTCACCTTTGAAGATTTTTTAAAAAACTCATTTCCCATAGGTATTATTTCCCTTATAAGTATTATCATACTGGCACTGTTATGGATGAGAAGAGACCTGATTTATTTCAAAAAAAGAATCAAAGAAGCTTCTGATGAACAGCTTGATAACTTTTTAGAAGATCTTGGAACAGTAGAAGACAAAAAGATGTTTCTCATCAGTACCATCATCTTTTTTGGCGTTATTATATCTCTTGCTCTGCACCACCGCCTGGAATTATTTATGGGCCTTGAATTGAACACCATGCTGGTAGGGACGTCAATCCTTGGAGCCGGTCTTATTATGCTCTGGCAGCGTAATATTGCCCGCGAATTACTCATGACAGAAGTTGACTGGTGGACACTGGTATTCTTTATGTTTCTCTTTGCTAAAGCAGGATGCCTTAAATATGTTGGCTTGACTGATGTTATTGCCCAGTCTCTCTATAATCTCTCGGGTGGCGATAATACACCGCTTCTCATTACAATGATTCTCTGGCTTTCCGGTATTACCTCTGCCGCCGCTGACAATGTGGTAGTGGTTTCCACATTTATTCCTGTAATACAATTTTTAAACCAGCAAATCGATACTCCCCTCCTCTGGTGGGCCCTTCTCTTTGGCGGCTGCTACGGAGGAAACATGACCATGGTCGGATCAACCGCAAATATTATAGCCCTTGGAATTCTCGAAGATAAAAGGGGTTACCATATGACTTTGCGGTACTGGTTAAAGATAGGTTTTCTTGGTGCAGTTATTCCCATGTTAATCGGTACAATTGGCTTGATATTTTATCATTTTTTATTTCAGTAAAAAGATCATGGTTTTCTTTGAGTGATATTAAAATGTTTAAAGAGGTAACAATCTGAATATATGAATAAAAAACAAAAACCGAAAAACTGCTGGGAGTTTTTACAATGCGGGAGAGAATACGACAGCCGGAATCCAGATAAAAAGGATATATGCCCTGTTTCACAAGATCAATCATCTGATGGTATAAACAGGGGCAAAGGCGCGGGCCGTTTCTGCTGGACAATTGCCGGGACATACTGCAATAGAGGTATTCAAGGTTCCTTTGCTAAAAAATTCTTCAGTTGTCTGGAATGCAGTTTCTTTCAAAAAGTGCAGGAAGAAGAAGACAGGGGATTTATACTGTATATTCCAGATAAAAAAAACAGGCATAATGAAGAACAGTAACAAAACTACCTTCCGGCATTCTCTACCTAAGAACCCTCTTCATCAAAATCATTAATCCGTGCAATAAAATCAGCATCACTGTCAACTTCCGTTTCAAGCTCCCAGTTTTCAAAGGTTCGCACATCGGGCACAATTGCCGAAGGAATATCAGGGGCGGCAATTCTTCCTTCTTCAAGAGAAATAACCCGCGCCATTTCATAGAGAATTCCTGAAGTGCTGTGGGTCACCATGACTATTGTCGGCTCATGTTCTTTCCAGTAACGATACAGATACCACTGCATATAGTCAGCCCGAAGGGGGTCCTGACTGCTGAATGGCTCATCAAGAAGAAGAAGCGAACTCTGTCGCGCCAGTGCCCGGGCAAGAGCGACCCGCTGTTTTTGTCCCCCGGAAATTTCACCGGGAAACCGGTCAGTGAGCTCTACAAGGTCAAGGTGCTGAACAAGCTCAGTTCCCAGAGCCTTGTTCTCACAGCTGAAGAGTATATTATCAATAACCGTACGGTCGGGAAAAAGGGCATAATCCTGAAAAACCATGGCTATATCACGTCGGCTGGTATGAAGAAAAGAACGCTTCGCTGAATTCTGCCAGGTCGCGCCGTTAACCGTAATCTGTCCCCGCCCGGGTTTGACCAGTCCCGCTAGGGTACGAAGCAGAGTGGTTTTTCCTGAACCGGAAGGCCCGGAGAGAATGACCAGTTCACCATTGGCAATCTCAATTGAGGCGTTGAGACTGAAGGGGGTACGGCCCCGCTTAATCCTGTAGTTAAAGGATGCTCTTATCATCATGTCTCCTTTCAGCAAGACGCTGTTTCCAGATATTTGCTGACAGCATCAGTAAAACGCTTATTCCCATTAACATAACAGAATATCCATGTGCCGTCAAGTAGTCAAGCTCTTCAACTTTCTCGTATACGGCAATCGAGGCGACCCTGGTCACCCCGGGAATATTTCCCCCCACCATCAGAACCACACCGAAAAGCCCCATGGTATGGGCAAAGGTGGTCATCGAGGCGGTAAAAATATAAGGACGCATTAAGGGCATCACCAGCTGCTTCATGGTCTGCATGGGAGATTTGCCCAGGGTATATGAGGCCTCGATGAGACTGGTGTCGATCTGGGAAAACCCGTCTTTAAGGGCCAGTATCATAAAGGGAGCCGAGGCGATGCATGAGGCAATCACCAGGCCGGGAAAAGTAAAGAGAAGCGAGCTCCCGGCAATCTTCTGAAAAAATGCCCCCGAGGCATACTGGGGAGAGAGAAACAACACGATATAGAATCCCAGCACTGTAGGAGGAAGAATCATCGGGAGAGTCAAAAGGGTCTCTGCAAGGGGTTTGAGAAGGAAGTTTTTTCTTCCCAGAACCCACGCGGGAGGCATCGTCACCACCAGAAGAATGACCGTGGTAATTCCCCCGAGTTTCAGGGATGTCAAAAAGGGTGTTATGTTTTCTAATGTGAACATTTAAATTATTTACTTACTCTTTATCATAAGCTCTTTCCGTTCCCTCCCCCCTAAATCCCCCGGCGGGGGACTTACAATACAGAGCTTTTTCTTTTAAGCCCCCCTGCGGGGGGGGGTTGGGGGGCGCCTCCAACCGGCGTTGGGGAAAACTCTAATTATATCCGTATCTTTTCATTACCTTCTTCGCTTCAGAAGAAAGCATATACCGGTAAAACTTTTCTGCATATTCATTTTTTTCTTTTCCCTTCAGAAGCACCATGCCCTGGCTGATGGGCCTGTAAAGCTTACGGTCTACTGGTATCCAGTACAGCCCCTGACGGTCCCACTTTTTCATAGCGGGGGAAGAAAGGGCTGAGCGGGCAATAAATCCCGCGTCGGCGCCGTGAAGGACATACTGGGCTGCCTGCATTATATTCGGGGCGATCACCAGTTTATCACTAACATGAAGAAGCCTGATTTTGTCAAGCACCTCAAAGGCGGCCCGTCCATAGGGGGCTAGTTTTCTACTGGCAATGGCAATACGGCTCAGATTCTTTCGTTTCAGCAGATCAAGTCCCTCCCCCGGGGAAAACCCGGTGCGGGTAAAAAGAATCAGAACACCCCGGGCATACTCAACAGGAGCCCAGGCAGCGAGACCTTTCTGAAAAAGACGTTCGGGGAATGCCATATCCGCAGAAAGAAAAATATCAAAGGCGGCGCCGTTCTCAATCTGCATGGTCAGTTTTCCGCTTGAAGCGGTGATGAACTGAAGAGAGACCCCGGGATTTGCTTTATGAAAAGGCTTCTGCAAATCTTTCAGCATGAATGAAAGATTCCCTGACGCGGCAACCCGGAGGACGGGCTTATTGTTTTCCGCAGGCGAGCATGAAAGCGGCCCGGTAATCATCAGCACGCATAGACTGAAAATAAAAAAGTAAAAAGTTACAAGTTGAAAGTTGAAAGTTTTTACATTATTCTTAATAAACTGTTTTTTCATTTCATCACTGCCATTTATTTTACCTTTTAACTTTCCACTTGCTACTTTACACTTTCAAATAAGGTGTGTCTCCCGCGCACCTTCGGCATACTTTTCCGTGACTGAGAGGATAGGCTTCACCGCAGGATGGACAGTACCCGGTTTTACCTTTTTTGACCTTTTGAAAGCCTTCGAGATTAACAGTAACTTCCTCGAGGGAGAAGAGCCCGTCACCCGCTTCTTCCATCTGGCGAACAAGAAGATCAAAGTCCTGTTCTTTTTTCGGTTTATCTTTAAAATACCAGGCCTTAACTTCCCCCCACTTTTTCATCTTTGCAGAATCCACAAAGACCCGGACTCCCCGGCCATTTTCCTTTTCAAAAAAAGTGAGGGCAAACTTGCCGTGATCAACCAGGTGAAGCCACCCGTTTCCCGTGGTACAGGAAGTCAAAAGCTGTACCGCGTCAGGGAGGCAGGCAGTGGTTTCTGAAATTACATCAAAGAATTCTCCCGGGGGCAGATTTCGCTGTGCCAGGTCTATCATGAGCCCCCCTATAATTATACCCGGGGCGGTGGAACCGTGAAAGCCTTTTATCTTTTCAAGAAATTCTTTAAACTGATATCCGCATATTTCCATATCTGCTTTCCTTACAGTACTTCAATCCGACAGGGCACATAACGATGAAGAGGCGTTGCCGCTATCGGATCCCGATGAGTATTTTTTGTCAAACGGTTTACATTGATTCCGTAGGTCTTTCCGTCGTGATTAAGACCAAATCCGTGGGGAATCAAAACCTGTCCCTTTCGCACCATCTCTGTAATTTCGGCTTCAAGTTCTTCTGAACCGGACTCAGTGATAACCCGCACCATGGAACCATCGCTGACACTGAGAGCTGCGGCATCATCGGGATGCATCGCCGCGGTACAGCCCCGCTTATTCTTCAGCCAGGCGGGATCACGCATCAGCGTATTGGCTACCTTGTTATGGTGACGACCCGCATTAAGAATAAAAGGAAAATTCGGATCAGGTTCAAGGGCCGCTGTCTCACTGGCAGGCTGAATACCGTCAATCCACTCATCAAGCTCGGGAAGATGAACGTGAAGCTTTTTATCTTCGGTGCGAAGTTCTTTTTTATTATCAGCGGGATTGAGCTTTCCATACCAGATGCCTTCGGGGTGATCAAGAAGCTTTTGAAATATCCTGTCTGACTGGGTGACCTTAGTCGACAGGGCAAAAAGCGGCGCGATGCTCATATACCTGACTGCACCGAAGATGGCACGAAGTATTTTGTCAGGACGAAGCAATATACTCAAAGCTGAAGGAATCTTATGGCCCGCCCGTTCGGCATTCGCCCGGTTCGCCGGTGTCATCATCATGGTGACACCCCAGAGAGCAGCAAGGTTGCCGGACCCCCATTCTTTACCAAGAGTTTCAGCTAGAATCATGGGAGCAATCCGGGCCGCCTTCTTATTTTTCATCATGTATGACAAAAATGCCATGGTAAAACCGAAACGGTTTTTCTTCGCTGCATTGTGCAGCCATGAAGGAAGTTCAGGCACAAGCCCTGCCCCTTTGGCAATTGCCGTGTATATTTCACCGCATTCCTTCTGCTGACCTTCCGGTTTTACAACCGGTGGTCTGATATGAAAAAATATTTCAGGAAAGTTCCAGGAAAAAAATGTTGTATCATAAGACTCAAATCCTGAACAGGCGGGCAGAACGTAATCTGACATCCGAGCCGTTTCGGTCATGGCAAGCTCAACGGTTACCAGCAGATCAAGTTTTTCAAAAGCCTCTTCATAGGCAGAAGTATCAGCATATGACCTGAGGGGGTTGCTGCCGCCGCAAAGGACAGCCCTGAGACGATCCGGTTTATTAGAAAGAATTTCTTCAGGCATTACATTAGGCGGATGGTATCCCATCAATGCGGGAAAGTCAGTCTCTACAGTGCGCCAGGTCTTCTCATCCCGTTCATCAGTGTGAGACCCCAGAGGCACAACAGTACCGGGAATAACATTGCCCCCGGGCTGACCTGCAACACCACATACAACTGATAGAAGCATGATAAGATACGCTGTTGCTGTTGAGTGACGCCCCATCCATATACCCAGGTCGGGATGGGCACACCATTTCTTTGTGGTCAGATCACGACAGAGATCATGAATCGTGTTAAAGTCAATCTCGCACACTGCCAGTGCTTCCTTTACATTAAAATCTTTATAGATATGCTCAACTGCTTCAAAGCCGTTAACCTGCTCATTGAGGAAATTTCTGGCTTCCCAGCCTTCCTGAAGAATATGAGCAATCATTGCCTTAAAAAGAAGAGCATCAGTACCGGGACGTACGGCAAGATGAACATTTGCCAGTTCAGCGGTTTCAGATTTTCTCGGATCAAAGACAACCAGTTGCTTATCGGGATTCTTTGAAAATTCACGAATCACCAGGGGAGCTCGCGGCATCTGGTGACTCTGCATTCCATTCCAGCCGACAGCAAGCAGCATTTCCGCATTGTGCTCATCAGACATGGCAAAACGGTTCTGACGGCCAAACATGCGTCCGCAGACCCAGAAGTATCCCGTCAGTTCCTGTGCAAGGGGACTGTAGTGATACCGTGAGCCAAGGCCCTTGAGAAGCGTAACACCGAAGGCTGCATCGGTCTGACAGCCCTGACCTCCGCCCCCCATAAAGGCAAAGGAACGAGGGCCATGTGTATCAACAATGCCCTTCAGTTTTTCAGATATCTCACTGATTGCCTGGTCCCAGGATATTTCTTTAAATCCATCAGGGGTCCTTTTCAGGGGTACCGTAAGGCGGTCACTATGGTGCTGATGGTAAGCGATATTGGTTCCCTTGTTACAGACATAACCCTGGCTTCGGGGATTTGCCTTGTCACCCTTAACCCTTACGATTCGGTTATTCTCAACCTGCACCTCAAGGCCGCAGTTTTGCGCACAGAGTACACAGCTGGTTTTCTTCCATTCGGTCATGACATGCCTACCCTTATCTGAATTTTACCAAAAAGTCCCCAAGGACTTTTCTGAAACAATCAATTTCATTTTCACTGAAGCCTTCTTTCACTTTTCCGTTAACTTCCTTCACAACTTTTTTCGCCTGGTTTATTTCCACTTCACCGGTTTCGGTAATACTGATAAGCCACTTGCGCCGATCATGGGGATCAGCGCTCCGCTCGACAAAGCCGGATTTTTCAAGGCGGTCGACAAGACCGGTTATGGTTGAATTATCTATTTCAAGAAGTTTTCCCAGTTCTGACATGGGACGAAGGTTGCCCTTCTGGAGAAGAAAGAGTATCCCCATCTGGGCGGGAGAAATGCTGATCTTTTCTTCGATAAATTTCTTTTTCGTATATTCCGAAACCGCGTGCTGAGCCCGGGACATGAGAAAAAGTAATCGGTCATCTTTTTTCATTCAGGTCTCCATATAATTGGTACACCAAATATATGCCAACCAAGAAGTTTGTCAAGATCAATCTCCGGAAATTAGATGAAAAAGAACTTGCCTTCTTCGCTAATATATCTCATTAACAAAACATGAAAAAACTACTCATCATGCTACTGCTCACCACACTGCCCTGCAGCCTCTCCGCCGCCAATCTCACCTTCAGCAGCGGCGCCGGTTATAAGCAGAATGAATATACTGACCTCGAATACCTGTCAATCAACGCGGGTCTTTCGACATACTTCCCCTTAAAAAATTACTCAGCTGTCGGCATGGAGTATTATTTCACCATCAATGCTGAGTGGCAGGAGGATACGGATTACTACTCGTCACTTGTCGTCCTGTCGTATCGTAATTATTTTTTCCAGAGGCCCACGACCAGGAACACATCACGCATATTCATTCCATTTTTTGCAGTCACTCACAACATAGCTATTGAAGATCACCGGAACTACTCCCCGGGCTTTGAATTTCAAATCGGTACCGATCTCGTTTACCAGACCAGAATCGGCATCATGCCCTGGGACTGGATAAGCTATATCGCATCTTATGCACTGGATCGAAAACAGCTTGTGACCGTAACGCTCTTTGGCGGCATCTATTATTTGAAAAAAGATATCTCATACAATACAGGCGTCAGAGTATCTACAGGTATTGTATTTTAATATTTAACGACAGGAGTGCAAAACATGAAAAAGGCACCTCAAAATATCAAAAAAGTAAACCTCGCTGAAGCCGGAGGCAATTCACTTGAATTATTCGAATATCTCAGAGTTGGCGATCTGAACGACCATATGCTGAATATAGTAGAGGCGGAAAACAGAACCCTCGAATTTCACAGCCATGCTGATTCAGATGAAATGTTTTATATTATTGAAGGAACAATGCAGATCGAATTTAAAGATCAAATAGTTGACCTTAACCAGGGAGACTTTATCATTGTACCAAAGGGCGTTTCGCATCGGCCGATCTGCACAACAATCGTTAAACTGCTGCTGATAGAAAAAAAAGGTACCCTTAATAAAGATAACACCGGCGGCACCTACCGGGAGTAATTCATAGAACAGTATGGAGAACTAACATGAAAACATGGAGCTAAATACCATACAAAAAGAATTTCTTGAACTGGTAAATATTCATATCATGTAAAGAAACTGACAGATTTATCAATTCACTGCCTTTTAACAACCTGTTTCCTGTAATTTCAATCGCCCCGGGGAATCATTTTTTAAAATTATTATACAATTCAATCAGCTCATACCGGGCATGGACACCGGTTTTTCGGTATATCTCTACAATGTGATTCTTTGCTGTACCTTTAGATATATCAAGTCCTTCGGCTATAAACTTTACCGAACACCCCCTGGCAAGAAGCGCTATGATTTCTCTCTCCCTTTTTGTTAATTTGTAGTAATCAGCGAAACCATCGTTGCCGGCTTTCCCTTCAAAAAATGTTGTCTTTACTATATCTTCATCGGTATCATCCCTGGTTTTCAAAGTTACTTCGATTCCGCCGATGTCGATTCGGTCTCCTGATTTCAAGTCAACCGGCTCTTTAATTTTTTTTCCATTAACCAGGGTGCCGTTTGTACTGCCGAGATCATGAAGTGATATGGTGGAACCGAAACTGTTTAATTCGGCATGACGCTTTGAGATATGTTGTGAAGGAAGTTGAAGATTACACTCGGCACCGCGACCCAGAACAAATGGAAAGACATCAACGGGAATAAGCCAGGCTTTCCCCGCGGTGAAACACCCCTCAAGATACCAGTAAACTTCCGTCACTATTTTTTCTTTTTTTATCATAAAAAAACACCCTGCCATGCCAGGTGGCATGTTTCTGAATTACCTTAAAGCTGTTACTTTTAGTACAGATGAGACACAATACAGCTTAGTGCGTATCAATTTGAATTCAAGAAAAAAACCAATCTAATCTTCAGATAATGCCTTTGTAAATCTGGAATACTTAAAAAGGGTGTATGGGCCGCCCGCGTCGGTTCCATACACCCTGCAAAGAAAATACTCCAGAAGGAGATTTCAAGATCTAACTGAAAAACACACACAGGGGAGCTACAAAATGAAAAAATTAATTATTTTACACCTCACACTGGCCATCGGAATTATTACCGGTTGTTACGAAGACACTATCTCTGAAAGCCGAAGAGTAACAGA
>Ga0070729_10001089_pt1 | contig 45531 bp, 30 predicted proteins | sample tdDd472_FD_66725 | JGI IMG/M metagenome (GOLD analysis project Ga0070729, IMG submission 66725) | Marine sediment microbial communities from the Atlantic coast under amendment with organic carbon and nitrate - tdDd47.2 | ecosystem: Environmental > Aquatic > Marine > Coastal > Sediment | place... | reverse complement strand
CACCATCGGTGTAGGCCCGGTTCAGGTGCAGGTGCACCATCGGTGTAGGCCCGGTTCAGGTGCAGGTGCACCATCGGTGTAGGCCCGGTTCAGGTGCAGGTGCACCATCGGTGTAGGCCCGGTTCAGGTGCAGGTGCACCATCGGTGTAGGCCTCAGTTCAGGTGCAGGTGCACCATCGGTGTAGGCCTCAGTTCAGGTGCAGGTGCACCATGAACAGCAACCCGAGGTTCCACGTGGTGGGGGCGGTGCTGTCGAGGCGGGTGTTGGCGAAGTCCGACTCGGTACGCACGCCGTAGTGGTTGCGGATCCAGAGGCCCTCGGCGGTGAAGGCGAGGGGGCCGCCGGGCTGGGCGAAGCGGAGTCCGCCGCCGAGTCCGATCGAGTTGCCCCAGTATCCGGCGGCGAAGGTGCGCTCCTCTTCTTCTTCGCAGCGGACGGACCAGCCGTTGTCTTCGCACTCGTACACGCCGGTGCCCTCCATCCGCGCGGCGAACACACGGTCGGCGCCGAGCATCACGCTGGCGAAGGGCTGCATGCCGCCGAAGTCGACGGGGAAGAACCGGGCGTGGCCGCCGACCCAGAGGTGACGGGTCTGCAGATCCGAGTAGCGGTAGCGCTCTTCGTAGAGGTCCGCGGACACGCCGCCGAAGCCGCCGCGCGCCATGATGTCGAGCTGAAAGACGTTCTGGAACGCGAAGAAGAGCGCGCCGCCGAAGTCGAACGTGCCGGTGAACTCGCGGCGTCCGTCGATGAGCTCGATGTCGCCGGCGACCGGGATGTGCGTGCCGAGGCCGATGTTGACGCCGACGCGCAGGGGCGGCGGCGGCGCAGGCATGCCGAACTGGGGCTGCCCGGCGGCCTGGCTCTGCGGGTGCGGGCGGTCGGGCAGGTAGCCTTCGTACTCTTCTTTCGCGAGCTCGTCGGCCTGCGTCCCGGTGATCTCTGGGGACGAGGAGCCGGTCACGGACGACGTCGGCTCGGTGGGCGACGCGAAGGCGAGCCCGGGGGCGAGAAGAGCGGTGAGAGCGATGGCTGCGGTGCGCATGAGGCCTCGAAGTGGAGTCGCGAGCGTGCGCGTTCGACGGCGCCCGATTCGACGTTATTCACCACCGATGATCTTTCGCCGTCGAATCGCTGCGCGTGGGCTCGACCCCGCCAGCGGTCAGCCGACCCACGCGCGGGCGTTGCGGAACATCCGGATCCACGGGCCGTCTTCGCCGGCGCCGTCCGGGTGCCACGAGTGCTGCACCGTGCGGAACACGCGCTCCGGGTGTGGCATCAGGATCGTGGCGCGCCCGTCCGTGGACGTGACCGCCGTGATGCCGAGCGGCGAGCCGTTCGGGTTCAGCGGGTATGTCTCGGTCAGCGCACCCCGGTGGTCGACGTAGCGACCCGCGACGAGCCCGGCGTTGCCGAGGTCCGCGAGGCCCTTCGCCGACTCGAATCGCGCGCGACCCTCGCCGTGTGCGACGGCGATCGGGATGCGGGACCCGGCCATGCCCGTGAAGAAGATCGACGGCGACTCGAGCAGCTCGACCGTGCACACCCGTGCTTCGAACTGCTCGGACCGGTTGCGCACGAAGCGAGGCCAAAGGGCCGCGCCGGGGATGACGTCGCGCAGCGAGGCCAGCATCTGGCAGCCATTGCACACGCCGAGGGTGAACGTGTCCGGTCGGGCAAAGAACGCCGCAAACGCGTCACGCGCGCCTTCGTGCAGGCGGATGTTGTTCGCCCAGCCACGGCCCGCGCCGAGCACGTCGCCGTACGAGAAGCCGCCGCAGGCGGCGAGCCCGACGAAGCGGTCGAGGTCGACGCGCCCTTCGATCACGTCACTCATGTGCACGTCGATCGAGCGGAACCCGGCGCGGTCGAACGCGGCGGCCATCTCGATGTGCCCGTTCACGCCCTGCTCGCGCAGGATGGCCACCTCGGGCCGTGCGCCGGTCGCGATCATCGGCGCCGCCACGTCGTCCGCCGGGTCGAACGTCAGGTGCCAGGACAGCCCGGGGTCGTCGCGGTCGAGCAGGCGCGCGTACTCCTCGTCGGCGCAGTCCGGGTTGTCGCGCAGGCGCTGCATCTGCCACGTCGTCTCGGACCACGCGCGGTGCAGGTCGACGCGGTCGGCGTCGACGACGGCGGATCCGTCGTGGCGCACGACGACGCGGTCGTCGTCGGTCACGCGACCGAGGACGTGGGTCATCGCCGCGAGCCCGGCGTCGGCGAAGGCCGACAGCACGACATCCAGGTCCGCGTCGCGCACCTGCAGCACGGCGCCGGCTTCTTCGGCGAAGAGGCTGGCGACCGGGTCGTCGCCGAGCGGCGTGACGTCGACGTCGAGCCCGGTGCGACCGGCAAAGGCCATCTCGCAGAGGGTGACGATCGCGCCGCCGTCGGACCGGTCGTGGTACGCGACGAGGCGGTCGTCACCGGCCAGCGCCTGGACCGTGTCGAAGAACGCGACGAGGCGCTTCGGGTCGTCGAGGTCGGCCGTGCGATCGCCGAGCTGGCGGTACACGCGGGTGAGCGCGGACGCGCCGAGGCGGTGCTGCCCGGCGCCGAGATCGATGAGCACGATCGACGTATCGCCAACATCCGTGCGCAGCGCCGGTGTGAGCGTGGCACGCACGTCGGTCACGTTCGCGAAGCCGGACACGATCAGCGAGACCGGCGAGACGACCGACTTCTCTGTGTCGCCGTCCTGCCAGATGGCCCGCATCGACATCGAGTCCTTGCCGACCGGGATGGCGATCCCGAGCGCGGGGCACAGGTCCATGCCGACGGCGCGGACGGTGTCGAAGAGCGCGGCGTCTTCGCCCGGGCGCCCGGCGGCGGCCATCCAGTTCGCCGACAGCCGGATGTCACCGAGCTTCTCGATGCGCGCGGCGGCGAGGTTGGTGACGACCTCGGCGACGGCCATGCGGCCGGATGCAGGCGCGTCGAGGCACGCCGCGGGGGTGCGCTCGCCCATCGCCATCGCCTCGCCGGTGTACCCGACGAAGCCCGAGCTGGTGACGGCGCAGTCGGCGACCGGCACCTGCCAGGGGCCGACCATCTGGTCGCGGGTGACGAGGCCGGTCACCGAGCGGTCGCCGATCGAGATCAGGAAGGTCTTGTCGGCCACCTCGGGCAGCCGCAGCACCCGGTCGAGGGCGTCGGCCACCGTGACGGCGCCGGTGTCGAACGCCGGGCTGTCGACCGGCGCGTGTTCGGCGACGCGGTGCATCTTCGGCGGCTTGCCGAAGAGCACATCCATCGGCAGGTCGACCGGGGCGTCGCCGAAGTGGTCGTCCGACAGGCGCAGGTGCTCGGCCTCGGTGGCGTGGCCGACGACGGCGAACGGGCAGCGCTCGCGGGCGCAGATGGCCTCGAACTCGGCGAGGCGGTCGGGCGAAACGGCGAGGACGTAGCGTTCCTGCGCCTCGTTGCACCAGATCTCCATCGGCGACAGGCCGGGCTCGTCGTTCGGGATCGCGCGCAGGGCAAAGTCGCCGCCGCGGTCCGCGTCGTGCACGAGCTCGGGGATCGCGTTGGACAGGCCGCCGGCGCCGACGTCGTGGATGGCGAGGATCGGGTTGTCGAGGCCCTGCGCCTGGCAGGCTTCGATGACCTCCTGAGCCCGGCGCTCCATCTCGGGGTTGGCACGCTGCACGGACGCGAAGTCGAGGTCCGCGTCGCTGGCGCCCGTCGCCATCGACGAGGCCGCGCCGCCGCCGAGGCCGATGAGCATCGCCGGGCCGCCGAGCACGATGATCGGTGCGCCGGGCGGGATGCGGAGCTTCTCGACGAGGCCGTCGCGGATGTTGCCGAGTCCGCCGGCGATCATGATCGGCTTGTGGTACCCGCGGACCATTTCGCCCGCGGGGCCCGGCACCTGCTCGCAGAACGCGCGAAAGTACCCGGCCAGGTTCGGTCGGCCGAACTCGTTGTTGAACGCGGCGCCGCCGATCGGGCCCTCGAGCATGATGTCGAGGGCGGTCGCCATGCGATCCGGCGTCTCGAAGTCGCCCTCCCACGGGCGCGGCGCGTCGGGGATGCGCAGGTTGGACACGCTGAAGCCGGTGAGGCCCGCCTTCGGGCGCGCGCCGCGACCGGTGGCGCCCTCGTCGCGGATCTCGCCGCCGGATCCCGTCGCCGCCCCCGAGAAGGGCGAGATGCCCGTCGGGTGGTTGTGCGTCTCGACCTTCATCAGGACGTGCACGGGCTCGTCGCGGTGCACGTAGGCCTTCGAGGTCGCGTCGACGAGAAGGCGCGGGGCTGTCGCGCCGGCCATGACGGCGGCGTTGTCGACGTAGGCCGAGAGCACGCCGTCGGGCGCGTTCTTGTACGTGTTCTTGATCATCGAGAACAGCGACCGGTCCCGGTCCTCGCCGTCGATCGTCCAGCTGGCGTTGAAGATCTTGTGCCGGCAGTGCTCGGAGTTCGCCTGCGCGAACATCATCAGCTCGACGTCCGTCGGGTCGCGCTCGAGGGCGACGAAGCGGTCGACGAGGTAGTCGATCTCGTCGTCGGCGAGGGCGAGCCCGAGCTCGGTGTTCGCGGTGACGAGGGCGTCGCGGCCACCGCTCAGCACCGGCACCGTGGTCCTCGGGCGCGGGCTGTGGGTCGAGAAGAGCGCAGCGAGGTCCTCGCAGGCGCCGAAGACCGACTCGGTCATCCGGTCGTGCAGATGGGCGGCGAGGGCGCGCCAGGTCGCGGCGTCGCAGGCGTGGTCGACAGAGATCTCGAGGATGCGTTCGACGCGCTCGATCGCGAAGCCGCAGCCCCGGACGATCTCGGTCGCCTTCGTCGACCAGGGCGAGATCGTGCCGACCCGCGGGCTGACGAGGACGCGCGACCCGGCGAGGGGGGTCGGCTTGTCGACGAGGTCTGCGTCGAGCACCTCGGCGAGGGCGGCCTGCGCCGCCTCGTCGAGGTCACCGCCTTGGACGGCGTAGAGCCACGCCCCCTGCAGATCGGTGACCTCGGGCACGACGGCTCGAGCGCGGGCCAGAAGCCGGGCGCGACGGAATGCGCTGAACGCGGGACCCCCTTCGATCAGAATCATCGCTCACCTCGTCGGCATCAGACCCCGCACGCGCGGGCGCAGGGCCCGTGGCGTACACGGGCCCCGAGTCGTCGACAAGGGTCGCGAGCCCACCCTGGAGGCGCCGAAACGGGCCTCGAACGGGGGGTTCGGCGAGAATTGTGGCGCGAAGGGGTGACAAGGGGTGCGAGACGCGGTAAGCGACCCGCGTTTTCGCCCTCCTCGCGCACACGCGAGACCGACCGCAGAGGCAAAGATCATGGCGGCCAACGACCTTACGAAGCTCCGCAACATCGGCATCAGCGCCCACATCGACTCGGGCAAGACCACGCTGACCGAGCGCATCCTGTTCTACACGGGCCGGATCCACGCGATCCACGAAGTCCGCGGCAAGGACGGCGTCGGCGCCAAGATGGACTCGATGGAGCTCGAGCGCGAGAAGGGCATCACGATCCAGTCGGCCGCAACGTACACGTCGTGGGGCGACAACAACATCAACATCATCGACACCCCCGGCCACGTCGACTTCACGATCGAGGTCGAGCGCGCGCTGCGCGTGCTGGACGGCGCGATCCTCGTGCTGTGCTCGGTGTCGGGCGTGCAGTCGCAGTCGATCACGGTCGACCGCCAGATGAAGCGCTACAGCGTCCCGTGCATGGCGTTCGTCAACAAGTGCGACCGCGCCGGCGCGGACCCGCTCGGCGTCTGCCAGCAGCTTCGTGACGACCTCGGCCACAACGCCGTGATGATCCAGCACCCCATCGGGCTGGAGGACAAGCACAAGGGCATCGTCGACCTCATCACGATGGAGGCGGTCTACTTCGACGGCGAGAACGGCGAGACGCTCCGCAAGGAGGAGATCCCGGCCGACCTGAAGGAGATCTGCGACGCCCAGCGCACGAAGTTCATCGAGGCCCTCGCGGACCTCGATGACGACATCGCCATGATGTACCTCGAAGGTGAGGAGATCGACCCCGAGACGATCTACCCGATCCTTCGCCGTGAGGTGATCAAGCGCACGATCACGCCGGTGAACCTCGGTTCGGCGTACAAGAACAAGGGCGTCCAGACCCTGCTCGACAACGTCATCCGCTTCCTCCCGCACCCGCTGGAGATGAGCTACGAGGCGCTCGACCAGGCGAACGAGGAAGAGATCGTCAACCTCAAGCCCGATCCCGAAGAGCCGCTCGTCATGCTGGCGTTCAAGCTCGAGGACGGGCGCTACGGTCAGCTGACCTACTGCCGGATCTACCAGGGTCGCCTCAACAAGGGCGACACGATCCACAACATCTCGAACGGCAAGAAGCACAAGGTCGGTCGTCTGGTGCAGATGCACTCGGACGAGATGCACGACATCGAAGAAGCCGACGCCGGCGCCATCGTGGCGCTCTTCGGCATCGACTGCGCCTCGGGTGACACGTTCACCGACGGCTCGGTCGAGTACACGATGACGTCGATGTTCGTCCCTGAGCCGGTCATCACCCTCGCGGTGGAGCCGAAGAAGAAGGAGGGCATGACCAACTTCTCGAAGGCGGTGAACCGCTTCACGAAGGAGGACCCGACCTTCCGCGTCTACCGTGACGAGGAGTCCGGCCAGACCATCTTCGGTGGCATGGGTGAGCTGCACCTCGACGTGTACATCGAGCGCATCAAGCGTGAGTACGGCGTCGAGGTCGAGGTCGGCGCGCCGCAGGTCGCCTACCGCGAGACGATCACGAACAAGGTCGACTTCTCGTACACCCACAAGAAGCAGACCGGTGGTTCGGGTCAGTTCGCGAAGGTCGGTGGCTGGCTCGAGCCGGCCGACGAAGGCGAGAACTACCAGTTCGAGAACAACATCGTCGGTGGTGTCATCCCGAAGGAGTACCAGCCGTCCTGCGACAAGGGCTTCCAGGAAGCCATGCAGAAGGGCGAGCTCATCGGGTTCCCGATCGTGGGCGTGAAGGCCGGCATCAACGACGGTCAGTTCCACCCGGTCGACTCGTCGGACATGGCGTTCAAGCTCGCCGCGCGCATGGGCTTCCGTGAGGCGTACCGCCAGGCCAACCCGGTCATCCTCGAGCCGATGATGAAGGTCGTCGTCGAGACCCCCGAGGAGTTCGCCGGTACCGTGCTCGGCACGCTGAACAAGCGCCGCGGCATGATCCTCGGCTCGCAGACCAAGATGGGCTCGACCGCGATCGAGGCCGAGGTGCCGCTCAAGGAGATGTTCGGGTACTCGAACGACCTGCGTTCGTCGACGCAGGGCAAGGCGGAATTCTCGATGGAGTTCGCCAAGTACTCGGCCGTCCCGCGCAGCATCCAGGAAGAGCTGATCAAGGAGTACGAAGAGAAGCGCAAGGCCGAGGGCAAGTGAGCCCCGGCGCCTGACCGCGCTCTTCGAAACGCCGGCGCGGCGGTCTCTGGCCGTCGCGCCGGCGCCGTTTTGCCCCACCCCGACCCCGCAGCCCCGAGCCCGCCGTGCAGCCCGAGATCGCCTTCGAGATGGGGTATCGATCCGCCGCCGCCGGGTTCTTCTTCGACGGGATGGAGCTCGTCGCTGCCCTCGCCCCGGGCATGGGCGGGGTCGACGCCCTGCGTGGCGGCATCGAGCTGCTCTTCGCGGCCCGAGACCGGACGAACGACGACACCGACTTCGTCGCGTCGATCTGCGGCCGCGCGTTCGGCCAGCACTGGCCGTCTCCGCGCACCGTCGATGCGTATCGGCACCTGCTGACGACCGGCGTGTTCGAGATCGTGAACCGCTGGTCGTACATCGACGACATCAAGCAGGTGAACCGGCTGCAGGCCTGGTTCTATGCGGGGTTCGGGCTCGGGCGTGGCGAGACTGTCGCCCGGGGCGTGGCGTTGCTCGTGCGCATGCGCGACATCGCCGGCGCCGCGGCGCCGCTGCCCCAGATGCCCGAGAACCTGCGTCGGATGGCGGCCGAGGCGGCGAAGCAGATGGGGACGGCGGCCGCAGAGGACGACCTGCGCGCCGTGCAGCCGCTCTTCGACGACGCCGCGCGGCGGCTGCAGGGCCTCGCCCTCGCGTTGCAGGCGCCGCTGGACGCGATCACTCCGCCAGCGACGTTCGACGACGACCTCGCGGCGTTCGAGGCGACCGCGACGAAGGTGCGCGTGGACTTTCGCACCGCCGCTGCGCTCGGCTGAGCAGCGCCGGTACCGGGTGGGTCAGCGGCGCGACCCGCGGGTTACGGCGAAGTAGACGAGCCCCGGTGCCCAGCGTCCGAGGGTGGCGGCGACGCGCCCGTGCCCGGTGAAGACGAACTGGCGCTTGCGTCGCGCGATCGCTCGCTTCATCACCTTCGCCGCACGATCGGCAGGCCACATCAGCTTCGCCGGACGCGGGTCCTTCGCGCCGGGCTTGAGCTGGTTGTCGTTCGAGACCCGGGCGATGTCGCTCTCGACGAACCCGGGGTGGATCGTCGTGACGGACACACCGGAGCCATGAAGCTCCATCGCGAGGCTCTCTCCGATCGCCCGGACGGCGAACTTCGACGCTGCGTAGGCCCCGGTGCCCGGCGCGCCGATGTACGCCATCACCGAGCCGATGAACACGAGCCGACCCTTCGTCGCCTCGAGGTGCGGGAGGGCGGCGCGGGCGGTGGACGTGAGGCCGACGACATTCACGTCGAACTGCCGCCGCCAGTCCTCAGCGGACAGCTTCGCGATGCGGCCGGCGACCGAGAACCCGGCGTTCGCCACCGCGACGTCGAGGCGCCCGAAGTGGTCGACGATCGTATCGACAGCGGCAAAGACTGCGTCCTCGTCGGTCACGTCCAGCGGCACGGCGAGGCCGCGACCGCCGGCGGATTCGATCGCGGCGACGGTCGCGTCGAGGGGCTCGGCCCGGCGTCCGGACACGGCCACCATCGCCCCGTCGGCGGCGAAGGCCTCGGCGAGCGCGCGGCCGATGCCGGAGCCGCCGCCGGTGATCCAGATCACGTGGTCGCGGAAGGTCGTCATGAGAGAAACGCGGGGCGTCGGGGGTCGAGTCCGGCGGCGAAGAGCGCCGATTCGGGGCGAGAGAGCGCGCGGGCGCGGTCCAGCTTGCGCTGCCACCCGTCGCGCCACGCGGCGTAGCTGCCCCACGGGCCCCGATCCGGGTACCGGCGGGCGTGGGCAGCGAGCTGGTCGGCGAGCAGGATGGTCGTCGCGAGCCGCGGCAGCAGGTGGCGCAGGCGCACCGCGTGGCGGGCGACCCGCGCGGCGATGCGCAGGTCCTTCTCCATCGGCGCCTGCGCGAGGGCGGCGCGGACGGACGCCGGCGCGATGACGCCGGCCTCGATCATGAGCGAGAGGTCGCCGATCGACAGCGACGACGAGAGGTACCGCAGCGGCTGGTACTCCGCGCCGACGGCGCCGGGGCCCGTCCACCACAGGTGGTCGAACGACCAGAGGCCGTCGGCCCGGGTCGCCCCGAGCTGCAGCGCGCAGGCGACGGTGTTGGCGGCGATCGCCGCTGCCCGCAGGCCCGGCGCCACGCCGCTGCCGTGCTGGGTGAACACGTGGCCGGCGGCGTTGCCGATGCGCACGAGGTGGTCGTCGACGTGGGACGGCTCGCCGGGGGCCAGCGGGATGAGCCCGCCGCCGCCGAAGAGGCGCTTGCCGATCCAGCCCTGGCTGCGGACGAACTCCATCGCGATGCGCCCGCCGGTGCGAAACTCCGGCCGATGCATCGCGCCGGTGAGGATGTGCACCTCGGTCATCGCCTCGTCGACCGATACGTTGCGGATGCTGAAGCCGCCCTCGATCCCCGCCATCGACAGGGTCTCGCCGGGGCGGACGTCGTGGGCGTCGAGCCAGCGCCGGGCCGCGGCCACGTCGGTCAACTCGTACACGCCCTGGTAGGCGCTGCAGATGTCGACCGCGTCGTCGAGGGTCTCGTAGAGGTTCGAGCCGGTGAGCCCGGACGAGTCGATGACCACCGGCACGGACTCGATCGTGCGTCCGATGCGCACCTGGCGCTTGCCGCCCTCGACGCCGAGGACCTCGGCGCGCGCGCGGAACCGCATCTCGACGCCGGCTTGTTCGGCGAGGTCGAGCAGCCACGCGTTCAGCGCGCGCATGTCGACCTCGCAGGTGGGGACGTCGTCGACGGTGGTGCGCGGGCCGAACTCGCCGGCCTGCACGATGAAGCGCGACGCACGGTGCACGCGCACGCCGACCGGCGGCTCGGGCAGGTCGAGCTCGTCGAAGAGGTGATCTTCGACGCCGTTCATCCAGCTGGCGCCCACGTTGCGACGCTCGCGAGCGTCGACGAGGCCGACGCGCACACCGCGCAGGGCGAGCAGCCATGCCGCCGCCGCGCCCGACGTGCCGGCGCCGATGACGAGACAATCCATGAAGCGCTCCTGAGAGGTTCGCCGTACCCTACCCGCGCCGCGCTCGGATTGCAGCCCCGAACCGCGCCGAACCGGCACTGGACATGCGTATCGTAGTTGCCGCCGCGGATCCCCCCGTGGTACACCGCGTGCATACGCCCCGCGCCGTGTCGCGCCGTGATCGGCCGCGCACGTCGCACCTCGCACCCGCGCACGCCGGCGAGTCATGGCCGAGCAGATCGAAGACGTCGTCCTGCACGAGGCGACCGAGAAGCGGTACCTGAACTACGCGCTGAGCGTGATCACGTCGCGGGCGCTGCCCGATGTGCGGGATGGGCTCAAGCCGGTGCAGCGGCGCATCCTGTACGCGATGTTCCACAACCTGCACCTGCATCCGGACGCGCGGTACCGAAAGAGCGCGGCGGTCGTCGGCGAGGTGATGGCGAAGTACCACCCGCACGGCGACCAGTCGATCTACGACGCGATGGTCCGCATGGCGCAGTCGTTCAGCCTGCGCGCGCCGCTCGTCGACGGGCAGGGCAACTTCGGCTCGCTCGACGGCGATAACGCCGCGGCGATGCGGTACACCGAGGCCAAGCTGCGGCACCTCGCCGAAGAGCTGCTCGGTGAGCTGAAGAAGGACACCGTCGACACCCGGCAGAACTACGACGGCACGCTCGACGAGCCGATCGTGCTGCCGGCCCGGTTCCCGAACCTGCTGGTCAACGGCGCCGAAGGCATCGCCGTCGGCATGGCGACGAAGGTCCCGCCGCACAACCTGCGCGAGGTCGTGAAGGCGCTGATCGCGCTCATCGACGACCCCGAGCTGACGACGCAGAAGCTCGTCTCGAAGTACGTGCGTGGGCCGGACTTCCCCACCGGGGGCGAGATCCTGAACTCCCGCGCCGAGCTCGTGGACATCTACGAGACCGGGCAGGGCGCGGTGAACCTGCGCGGCACCTGGGACATCGAGGAGCAGGGGCGCCAGCGGTTCGTCGTCATCGACGCGATCCCGTTCGCCGTCGTGAAGTCGAAGCTGATCGAGCAGATCGCCGACCACGTCCGCAAGGGCAACGTCCCGCAGATCATCGACGTGCGCGACGAGTCCACCGAAGACGTCCGCATCGTGCTCGAGCTCAAGAAGGGCGCGAACGCCGAAGCGGCGATGGCGTGGCTGTACAAGAAGACGTCGCTGCAGACGCGGTTCTCGGTGAACCTCACCGCCCTCGTGCCCACCGACGAGCCCGGCGTGCTGCGCCCGGATCGCCTCGGGCTCAAGGCGATGCTCAACCACTTCCTGGACTTCCGGTACGACGTCACCCGTCGGCGGCTGTCGTACGACCTGCGCAAGCTCGAAGAGCGGATCCACATCCTGCGCGGGTTCGAGATCCTCTTCGATGCGCTCGACGAGGCGATCGCGCTGATTCGGGCGTCCGAAGGCAAGGCGGACGCGCGCACGAAGCTCATGGAGCGGTTCGAGCTCGACCACGCCCAGGCCGAGGCGATCCTCGAGACGAAGCTCTACAAGCTCGCGAAGATGGAGATCGAGGCCATCCGCGAAGAGCTTCGCGAGAAGGAGGCCGCCGCCGCCGAGCTGCGCGCGATCCTGTCCGACGAGGGGCGGATGTGGGACCTGATCCGGTCCGAACTCGACGAGATCCGCGACGCGTACGGCGAGAACCGTCGCACGAAGGTGGTCGGCCCGCAGGACGAGGTGGAGTTCTCCGAAGAGGTCTACATCGTCGCCGAGGATGCCTTCTGCATCGTGACCCGCGAGGGCTGGTTCAAGCGGCAGAAGAGCTACACCGATCTCGACGCGATCCGGGTCCGGGACGGCGACGGCGTCGGCTGGGTGATGCCCGCGTCGTCGCGGGAGTGCCTGGTGCTCGTGACCGACCGGGGTCGCGCCTACAGCCTGCGCGTCGACGACGTGCCGATGACCACCGGGTACGGTGAGCCGGTGCAGACCCGGTTCGACTTCGATGACGGCGAGCGCGTGGTCGGGGTGTTCACCACCGACACGCGGACCCTGCCCGAGATCGGCGAGAAGGCGCTCGCGGCGGTTCAGCCCGGCGATCCGCCGCCGCCCTACGTGTTCGCCGTGAGCCGCCGCGGCAAGTGTCTGCGCTTCTCGGTCGAGCCGCATCGGGAGCCGTCGAACCGCAACGGGCGCCTCATCATGCGCCTCGAGAAGAGCGACGACGGCGTGGTGTACGCCGCGGCGTCGAATGGCGCGGAGATCGTGTCCCTGGCGTCGCGCAGCGGCCGGTGCCTGCTGTTCCGCGTCGACGACGTGAAGGTGCTCGCCGGCCCGGGCAAGGGGGTCACGGCGATCAAGCTCATGAAGACGGACCACGTGCTCGGCGCGAAGCTGGTGACCCACCGCATGGACGGCGTCACCGTCACGACGAACCGCGGTCGCGAAGAGACCGTGCGGTCGAACAAGTTCTCGATCGTCGCGCGCGGCAACCCGGGGCGCGAGATCATCCGATCCGGATACATCGCGTCTGTGCTCTTCGAGCCGACCGAGCTGGCGTTCCGTACCGACGAAGAGGACGACGACGAGGCGTCCGACGACGAATCCACGGATGCGTCCGCCGACGCGACCGACACGACCCCGGGCACGTTCGACGCGTCCGGCCCGATCGTGACGGATGCGGGCGACGACGATCCCGAGAATCAGGGCAGCCTGTTCTGATGCGATGCACGCGAGGGTGACGTGACCGAATACGGTGCCTCCCAGATCAAGGTCCTCAAGGGCCTCGAGCCCGTCCGCAAGCGGCCGGCGATGTACATCGGCTCGACGGACCACCGCGGGGTGCACCACCTCGTCTGGGAGATCGTCGACAACGCCGTCGACGAAGCGATCAACGGGTTCGCGTCGTTCATCGAGGTGGTCCTCGGTGAGGACGGCGAGACGATCACGGTGCGCGACAACGGCCGCGGCATCCCCGTCGACATCCACCCGGACGAGGGGCGCAGCACTCTGGAGGTCGTGCTCACCGTGCTGCACGCCGGCGGCAAGTTCGAGGGCGAGAACTACCGCCGGTCTGGCGGTCTGCACGGTGTCGGCAGCTCGGTCGTCAACGCGCTGAGCACGAAGCTCATCGCGACGATCAAGCGCGGCGGCCGTACCTGGCAGCAGTCGTTCTCGCGGGGCGTGCCGGATGCGCCGATCGCCGACATCGGGCCCGCGACGGGCACTGGCACCGAGATCACCTTCTCGCCGGACCCCGAGATCTTCGAACATGTCGCGTTCGACGCCGAGACGATCGAGAAGCGCCTCGAGGTGAAGTCGTTCACGACCGCGGGGCTGCGGGTCGTGTTCAAGGACGAGGTCTCGGGCCGTCGCGTCGAGTTCAAGCACGACGGCGGCATCCATGACCTGCTCGGCCAGGTGATCGAGCGCGGCGACTGCACACCGCTGCACGATCCGATCGACTTCGACACCGACGACGCCGACGGGCAGGGCACCCGGGTCGAGGTCGGCCTGCTGTGGACCGACGCGACGAACGAGACGATCTACTCGTTCGCCAACGGGATCCCGACCACCGACGGCGGCACCCACGAGGCCGGGTTCCGCGACGGCATCGCCGACGCGATGCAGGCGTGGATGGATGCTCACGACGCGATCCCGCGCGGCGTCGACGTGAAGCGGCAGGACATCCGCGAGGGCGTCACCGCGGTCGTCAACGTGCTGCTCGCTGAGCCCGAGTTCCAGGGGCAGACGAAAGAGAAGCTGAACAACCGCGACATCCGATCCGCCGTCGCAGGCCTCGTCCGAAAGGAGGTCGAGGGCTACATGCACCAGAACGCGTCGACGGCGAACACCGTCGCGCTGCGCATCGTGCAGGCGGCGAAGGCGCGGGCGGCGTCGCGACTCGCGGCGAAGCAGGTGAAGCGCAAGAAGACCGTGTCGAACCGGCTGAACCTGCCCGGCAAGCTCGCGGACTGCTCGTCGAACGACCCGAACGAGTGCGAACTCTTCATCGTCGAGGGCGACTCGGCGGGTGGTTCGGCCAAGCAGGGGCGCGATCGTCGCAGCCAGGCGATCCTGCCGCTGCGCGGCAAGGTGCTGAACAGCGAGCGGGCGTCGGACCGCGACGTCGCCAACAATCGCGAGCTCAAGGACATCGTCGAGGCGCTCGGCTGCGGGTTCGGCGTGAACTTCGACGAGGACCGGCTTCGGTACGGGCGCGTCATCCTGCTGATGGACGCCGACAGCGACGGCCACCACATCGCGACCCTGCTGCTGACCTTCCTGTACCGGTACATGCGGCCGCTCATCGACGCCGGGCGCGTCTTCCTCGCCCAGCCGCCGCTGTACCGCGTGGACATCGGCAAGGAGACGTTCTGGGCCGAGGACGACCACGAGCGCGACCGCATCATCAGCCGCGCGCGGTCGAAGCGAGCGAACATCAAGCCGACGATCCAGCGCTTCAAGGGTCTCGGTGAGATGATGCCCAAGACGCTGTACCAGACGACCCTCGACCCGCGTCGGCGTCGGCTGCTGCGCGTCGTCATCCCCGAAGATCAGCAGCTGCGCGCCGAGAAGACGATCAGCGGCCTCATGGGGAAGGACGCGTCCGTGCGGTACACCTTCGTCATGGAGAACCGCCCCGACGACGCCGACGAGCTCGACGTCTGAGTCCGGGCTGCAGGGTAGCGTGACGCCGCCCCGTGGGCGCCGCGAGGTGCGCCCGTCGTCGGGTCGGGCGGCGGTCGCCGGGGGAGTCATGCCGCGCCGATCCGGCAAAAACCAGTCAGCGCCGTCGCTCGGTGGGCGACGGCGCTGCTGGAGTTCGGCACAACAACCGGGTTGTGTGTGCGGCTCCCCTACAAGTGGGTTCGGGGTCGGTCAAGCGCAATCCCGGACGGGCCTGTCCTTTGTGTCAGGGCCCGATCGGACCGTCGTCCGCGCAGGTGGATCGCGGCTTCACTGACGCCGCAACAACCAGTCGGTGATCGGGGCGAAGACGTGCTCGGGGGCGCCATTCGAGATGAAGAGGTCGGCGTGGGCGTACCACTCTACGTCGTCCCCGATCTTCATCGTCTCGATGTCGTCGCCGCCCCAGGCTTCGAGCGCCGCGACGGCTGCGTCGTCGGGCACGATGCCGTCCCGGTTCGAGCGCACGACGAGCAGCGGCCGATCGACGTCGCGCAGGGCGTCGGTGACGTTCACGCCGCGCAGGACGAGGTCCTGCCGCTGGAACCACCGCGCGATGTCGCGGTTGATGCGCGGGTGCGGGTCGTCGATCGTCCGCACGAGCTCGCCGGCCGACGCGAGGTCGACGTGCGACGTGTTCATGTACAGGTCGAGCGCCCGCGGTACTTTCGCGAGCAGGGGGAAGGCCGTGTGCGCCATACGCCGGGCGCCGCTGATCGGGATCATCCCGACGAGGCGCGGAGACGCGAACGCGAGGCGGAAGAGCGTCGGCACGGTGAGCCACTTGAGCGGCGATCCGATCGTCACGACGGCGCCGACCCGGTGCTCGGGCCGCAGCGCGAGGTGCGCGTACGACACCGATCCGCCGAGGCTGGCACCGATGAGATCGACGCGGTCGCGCGTCGAGCGGGTGCGCTGCACGACGGCGTCGGTGGCCGCCATGAGGTCGACCTCGGCCCATGCGCGAAGCGACGGCCCGGGCGCGCGGGGCATCGTGGCCCGCGAGTCGCCCTGGTTGCGCAGATTGACCGACCACACCTCGAAGCCCGCCTCGGCGAGCGCACGCTCCATCGACGTGCCGCGGGGGTGGAACCCGAAGATGAACGCGTTCATCCCGTAGCCCGGGACGATCAGCAGCGGGCGGGCCGCCGGATCGTACCGATCGGGGTGCCACGCCTGGCGCAGGTGCAGCAGCCAGCCGTCGTTGTTGGCGACGAAGTGTTCCTGAACGGTGAGCGGCGTCATCGGGCTCGGTTGAAACCGGTTCGTGGATGCATACTCTAGCTGCACGCCGACGGCCCGTCGACGGCGTGTGACCCGAGCCCTGACGATCGACATGATCACCGCGGACCAGATCGAGGCGAAGCTGCGCGCAGCGTTCCCCGACGCCGACCACATCCAGGTCGTGGACACGACCGGCACGTTCGACCACTACGATGCCGTGGTCGTCGACGCGAGCTTCGAAGGCACGCCGCGCGTGCGCCAGCACCAGGCGGTGTACGCGGCGCTCGGCGATTCGATGCGCGCGGACATCCACGCGCTCGCGCTCAAGACCCTGACACCAAAGCGCTGGGCGGCTGCCCAGGCGAAGTAACCGAGGCCATCATGACGAAGAAGATCGAACTGCCGATCATGAATCCCGACTACCCCGCCGGTGGCGCTGACGCCTCGGCCGAGGCCGCCGCGGAAGCGCCGAAGACGCGCGCCGAGGGCGGGGATGTCATGAGCGAGATCAAGGCAGAGGTCACCGGTAACCCGGTGTTTCTGTACATGAAGGGCACGCCCCAGATGCCGATGTGCGGCTTCTCGGCGCGGGTCGCGCAGATTCTGAGCCACCTCGGCGTCAGCTACGCGAGCTGCAACATCCTCGAGGACCCCGAGAAGCGGCAGGCGATCAAGGAGTTCGCCAACTGGCCGACCATCCCCCAGCTCTACGTGAAGGGGGAGTTCGTGGGCGGCAGCGACATCGTCACGGAGATGTTCCAGGACGGTGAGCTGCAGGACCTCCTCGGCGTGTCGTAAAGATCGACGAGGAGTGAATACCCGGCGCGTGCGGGCGTCTGAACGAGCGACTTCCGAAACACGCTCCCCCCGCACGCACATGAACCCTCGCTCGCTGCTGCCTCTGCTCTTCGTCGCCACGCTCTTCGCGACCGGCTGCTACGAGACGGTGTACGGCAACGGCATTGCCGGGTTCACGACCCAGAGCGCGCCGCACTTCGACGAGGTCGAGGTGTCCGGCGCGCTTGCGGTTACGGTGGTGGTCACCGACGCGCGGCTCAGCGGTCTGCAGGGGTGGGAGATGTCGGGCGACGCCAACCTGCTGCCGTACGTCTCGTCGTACGTGGTCGATGGTCGTCTGGTCGTCGAGTCTGAGGAGCGGCTCGAATCCGTCACGCCCCTCGTGCTCACCATCCACTCGACGCGCTTCGAGCGGCTGGTGGTCTCGGACTACGCCGAGGTCGACCTGGTCGACGTGCGGCGACCGACGCTGCGGGTCGACGCGTACGACGTCGCCGAGGCGCGGGTCTCGGGCGAGGCGGACGTGATGGAGGTCTTTGCGGACGACGGCGCCGAGATCACCCTCGACGTGATCGCCGCGGCGGGCAGCGTCCGCACCGAGGGGTTCTCGGAGGTCGTGCTGCGCGGCTCGACCACGGACCTGTTCATCGACGCCCACGACTCGTCCGAGGTGTACGCCGGCAGCCTCGCCTCGTCGATCGTCACCGTCGACGCCTGGGACAACGCCGAGGCGGACGTCTGCGCCTGGGACCTGCTCGACGCGGCGGTGCTCGGCACGTCGACGGTGCGGTCGCTCTGCGCGGCGAGCGTCGTCCGGGCCGAGGTGTCCGACGCCGCGACGCTGGTCGACGTGCAGTAATCGTCGCCCGCGGGCGTTGACCGAAGGCGCGTGAACCCGCACATCGGGGGCACGCGCCTCGTTCGTTGCCCCGGGATCTCTCGTGTTCGACACCTGCACGGTTCGGTGGTGGTCCGCGCTCACGCAGCGCGGGATCGCGGCGCAGGGGGCCGCCGGGACGGTGCTCGTGTGCGTGGCGCTCGGGGCCGCCGGATGCGGCGGCGCGTCCATCGGATCCGCAGGCGGCGCACCGGCCGCGGCGGCCGCCACGAGCTTCGCCCCCGAAGCGACGCCTGCGTACATCGCCCTCGAGGGGCCGTGCGCCGACGCCACGTCGGAGCTGTCCGGGCTCGCGTGGGATGGCGACGCGCTCGTGCTGCTGCCGCAGTTCCCCGACCGGCTGTCGGACCCGGCACTCTTCGTGATCGAGCGCCGCGAGATCGCCGACGCCCTCGCGGCGCCGCACCCGGTCGAGCCCCGCGCCGTGCCGCTCGAGCTCGACGGCCTCGTCGAAGCGATCGACGGGTACGAGGGGTTCGAGGCCATCGCGATCGACGGCGACACCGTCACCCTCGCGATCGAGGTGCGCGAGGCGCCGACCTGGATGCGGGGCGTGCTGGTGCACGGGGTGATTCTGCGCGGCGCCGACGGAGGCATGACGGGGGTCCAGATCGACGCGAGCACGGCGATTGACCTGCCGGCGCCCGCGCCGATCGCCAACAAGGCGTACGAGGCGATCGTTGACGTCGAGGGGGGGACGCTCGCCCTCTTCGAGCTGACGACACCCCGGTTCGTCGAGGGGCCGTCCGGGCGGTGGGTCGCCGACGCGGCGTTCGATCACGCACCGGACGCAGTCACGCCGATTGAGGTGGCGCCGATCGTCGGGCGATGGACGGACGCGACGACGATCGATGCCGACGGCCGGTTTTTCGTCGTGAACTACGTGTGGCCCGGCGACGCTGCGATTCGCGACGACGCGGTCGACGACGCGCTGGCGCGTGCATGGGGCATCGGTGCGTCGCACCTCACGTCGGACGCGATCGAGCGGGTGGTCGAGCTCCACTTCGACGGGCACCGGGTGACGCAGGTGGAGCGGGCGCCGACATGGATCGCGCTGGACGCCGACGAGGGACCGCGCAACTGGGAGGGCATCGCCCGGTGGTCGGACGACGCAGTGGTGCTCGTGACGGATCGGTTCCCCGGCACGCGGCTCGCGGTCGTGCCGCTGGTGGTCGGGCTCGGTGAGCTCGGTGCGATCGACGAGAACGCGGCTCCCGGCGCCGACGCACCGTGATGCCAGCGGGTTCGGCGGAGTGAGACGGGCGCCTGAATCGGCACGCTGCGTGCCGTGCGCGCCGAGAATCGGGGCCGCCCGTTGTCTCGGCAGGGGGCGGCGTGCGACCCTGCGCGGGCTCGAACCCAGGGGACCCATGCGTCTGTTGCACACCTCGGATCTGCACCTCGGCGCGACGCTGCATCAGGCTTCGCGTCACGAAGAGCAGGTGCGCATGCTCGCGTGGCTGCGCGAGGCGGTCGTCGAACACGACGTCGACGTGTTGCTCGTCGCCGGCGACGTGTTCGAGCACTACCAGCCGTCTGCCGAGGCGCTGTCGGTGTGGTACGGGTTTCTCGCCGGGCTCGCGTCCGACGGGCACGTCCGACGTGTCATCGTCGTCGGTGGCAATCACGACTCGGCAGCCCGACTCGATGCACCGTCGGAGGTGCTCGGCGCGCTGCGCGTGCACGTGGTCGGTGGATACGATGCCAGCCGCGAACCGGACCTCGTCGTCGGGATCGAGGGTGGCGAGGGCGACGTGGCACTGGCGGTCTGCGCGGTCCCGTTCGTCCACGAGTTTCGTCTGGGTGTGCGCGCCGTCGGGGCTGAGCCCGGCGCGCTGGCGGCGGACATTCGCGAGCGATTCGCGGCGCTCTACACGCGCCTCGCCGATGCGGCGCGCGACCGGTTCGGCGACGTGCCGCTCGTCGCCACGGGGCACATGACGGTGGCCGCGGCGCGAGAGGACGTCGACGAGAACGACTTCGGCACGCCGCTGCACCAGGTGGGCACGATCGGCGCGCTGCCGCCGGCGGTGTTCGACCCACGGTACGTGTACGTGGCGCTCGGCCACCTGCACCGGATGCACCCGGCGGACGGGGGCCAGAAGCGTGTGTGGTACAGCGGGACGCCGGTGGCGCTGAACCCGGTCGAGGCGCGGACGGGGCGGCGCGTGATCGTCGTCGATGTCGACACGGACGGGGCGACGTCCGTGCAGGCGATCCCGGTCCCGCTCGCGCGCCGCATGGTGCACCTGGACGGGCCGCTGGCCGAGGTCGAAGCCGCCATCGACGGATTGACGTGGGACGAGCCGCTCGGACCCTACGTGCTCGTGACTGTGCGGACGGACGAGCCCGGTGCGAACCCGGCGACGGCGCTGCAGAGCCGGTGCCCCGAGGGTGCGGTGCTCGTTCACGTCGAGCAGCGGCGCGCCACACCGGTGGCCGACGCGGCGCCGCTGGAGGCCCGCCCGCTGCGTGAGCTCTCGACCGAGGATGTCTTCGCAGACCTCGTGCGGCGCCGCGAGGGCGACGCACCCTCGGACGCGCTATGGATCGCGTTTCGGTCGCTGCTCTCGGATGCGGACGATCCCGACGAGGCCGACACGAGCAGCGTCGTGAGCGCGGACCCGGCCGATGGCGACACGACGACCACGGAGGCGCCGTGAAGATCCACCGGATCGAGACCTTCAACCTGGCGTCGCTCTACGGCGAGCAGGTCGTCGACTTCGACGCCGCGTTCGGGGACACGCCGCTGGTGCTCGTGCACGGGCCGACCGGGGCCGGCAAGTCGACGCTGCTCGATGCCGTCTCGCTCGCGCTGTATGGGCAGACGCCGCGGCTCGACGGGCGGACGAGCCGCGGAAACGACCGGGGGCGCGACTTCGACCCGGCGAACGTGATGTCCCACGGGACCGGGCGTTGCCGCGCGAGCGTCGTGCTGAGCGTGATCGGTCCCGATGGCCATCGGCAGTATCGCCGCGCCACGTGGGAGGTGTGGCGGTCTCGCGACAAGCCCGACGGCAACCTGCAGCGGCCGCTCCGTGCGCTCGAAGCCCTCGATGGGCCGGAGGCTGCGTCCGGTACGGCGATCGTCGAGTCGCAGACGAGCAAGACGTACGACCCGCACTTCACCGAGCTGCTCGGCGGCCTCGCGTTCGCCGATTTTCAGCGGACGGTGCTGCTGCCCCAGGGGGCCTTCGCGGAGTTCCTGCGTGGCGATGAGGCCGAGCGCGCGCGCCTGCTCGAACGACTCACCGACACCGAGCACTTTCGGCGGATCGGGCGTCGCGCGCACAAGCGCTTTCAGACGGCGCGGGATCGGGTGAAGGAGCTGGGCGCTCGGCTCGAGGGCGCGGACTTGATGTCCAATGAGGACCTCGATGCGTTGCGTGCGCGCCACGCCGAGGCCGTCGAAGCGCACGAGGTCGCGTCCCGTGCGCAGGACGGCGCCGTCGCGCAGGCGACGTGGTGGGCCGAGCTCGTGCGGCGCCTCGAAGCGCTCGAGCGTGCGCGAGAGGGCGTGGCCGACGCGCAGCGGATGCGGGCGACACACCGCACCACGCTGGACGCCCTCGCGGCCCATGAGGCGCTGTCCGACACGTTCGAGGCGCTCGACGCCCGGGATGCCGCCGTGAGCGCACACGCCGAGGCGATGGCCCGCCGCGACGAAGCGACTCGCGCCGAGCGCGAGGCCACCGAGGCCCTCGCGACCGCCGTCGAAGGCGAGGCGACCGCGACGGCCGCTGCCGAAGCGTTCGCCGCTCGTCGCGCGCAGTGGGTCCCGCGCATCGAAGCGTGTGTCCAAAAGGCGTCGGACCTCGAGGGCGCGCACGAGGCGAATACGAAGGCGCGTGCCGACGCCGAGGGCGCGCAGCAGGAGCATGCGGTCGCGAACGAACGCGCTGCGGCGCTGCGGACGCGGATCGATGACGTCGAACGCCAGCTCGAGCCCCTCGCCTGGCTCGAGGCGAACGATGTCGCCGATGCGTACCCACGGTGGGCGACGCGGGACGAGTCGCGTCGTGATCTCGAGCGGAAACTTCGCGAATCGACGGCCGAGCGCGAGCGCCTCGCCGCGGCCGTCGACGCGGCGGTCGAAGCGGCCGCCGGTCAGGACGCAGCGCGCGAGCAGCTCGCGAATGCCCTCGACGAGGCCCGGTCGCGCTACGCCGAAGCGACAGCGGCCCTCGAAGGGCTGGGTGTCGAAGCGCCGAACCTGCAGCAGCGCGAGCCGGCGCGCCGCGCGCGCGTCGCAGAGCGGGATGCCCTGCGCGCTGCGCTCGATGCGGTCCAGGTCGCGCGTCGCGCGGATCGCGCAGAGATCGATGCGGCGAAGGTGCTGCGCGAGGCGACCGGCGCGGTGACCGCCGCCGAGAAGGCGGCGGCGTCTGCGGATGCGGCGTGCGCGGATGCAGCGGCGCGGCTCGAGGCCACCGAGGCCGAGCTGGCCGACGCGCGATTGGCGCGCGAAGCCGCAGCGGACACGGTCGCGCTGCTGCGGGCACGGACGGCGCTGCGCGACGGTGACCCCTGCCCGGTCTGTGGCAGCACCGAGCACCACGTCGTGTCGAGCGAAGACGAGGCCGGCGTGCTCGCGGGGTTCGAACAGCGACGTGCCGAAGCCGAAGAGTCCGTGACCGCCGCTCGCGATGCGCTCGGCGACGCGACCGAAGCGCGCGGCGCAGCACGCGCGGCGCTCGCGCGAGCGACCGAGCGCCGTGGCGAAGCGCAGACGTCCCACGATGGCGCGGTCGAGGCGCGCGCCGAGGCGTTTGCCGCGGTACCCGAACCCTGGGCCGTGGCGCCATCGGTCGACGGACTCGCGCTCGAATCCGTCGAGGGTCGGGTCGTGCGCGCGCTCGAATCCGCCGAGGCTGCGATGGAGCGCGAGGCGGCCGCGTGGGATGCGTTCGTCGCTGCACACGAGGCGGTGGCTGCATCCGAGCGTGCGCTGACGTCCCACGACCGCGACCGCAAGGGGGCGTCCGAGGACCTCGCGCGGCTTCGTCAGGCGCTCGCGTCCGAGGATGCCGCCCTCGCGGACCGACGGCGCGAACTCGACGGCGTCGTGGACCAGCTGCACGACGCGTTCGAAGCGGCGGCCGAGCCCGCACTGGAGCGCGCGGACGATGGCGGCATCGACCTCGCGCTCACCCTGCAGACCGTCGAGCGGTCGCTGCGGCAGGCCGCTGATCTGACGAGCGCGAAGGCGACCCTCGCTACCGAGCTGCAGGAGGTCGAGAGATCGCTGGCTGGCCTCGCTGAGCGAATGCGCGCCACGGGCGAGGCGGCCGAGACCGCGAAGACGGCGCTCGATGCGGCGATTGCGGCGCACGAGGCGGCGCTCGAAGCACTCGCCGAGGCGGTCGGCCACCGGGATCCGGACGCCGCGTCGAAGACCCTCGCCACCGACGAAGCCACAGTGACGGCAACCCTCGAAGCCGCGAAGGCCGCGCATGTGGGCGCGCAGAATGCGGTGGCTGCACGTCGAGCGACACTGGAGGAGAAGCAGAAGGTCGTCGACACGCTCGCCGACGCGGCCGAAGCGGCGCAGACGCAATGGCGCGAGGCCCTCGACGCGTTGCGCGCCGAACCGCCGTCCGCCGTGAGCGCTGTGGTCGACACCGACTCGCTCGACGAAGACGCCATCCGTGCCGTTCGACTCGACCCCGACGCCCTCGACGACGCGCGCGCCGTCGACGACCGCACGTCGGGTGCCCTGCGCGACGCACACTCGACGCACGCCGCGCGATCCGGCGACGTACTCGAACACGTCGGCGGCGCGGCGGAGTCCATCTGGGATGCGATCGGCGAGGACGCGTCCCACAAACTTCGGGCCGAGCTCACGGCCATCGCAGGCGCCGTCGTCGGCGATGCTCGCGGCGACGGTGAGGTCGCGAACGACGGGGCGTCGGACGTCGACCGCGCGAGAGTGCTCGATGACGTTCGCGCGGCCCTCACCGCGGCCGACGAGGTCGCCTCGAACGCGAAGTACGCGGCGACGGCGACCCGGGACGCGGTGACCACGCTCGCCGTGCAGCTGCGCACCGAGGACGAGCGTCGCGAGCGGGCCGAGGATCTGGCCGCCGAGCTCGCCGAGGCCAGGGGCACGTTTGATCTCTGGACGCGGATGAACGACTTGATCGGTGTCGGCAACGGCGAACGCTTTCAGCGGTTCGCCCAGGCGCTGGGGCTTGGCGAGCTCATCGAGGCCGCCAACGTTCGCTTGCGTGTGATGAACCCGCGCTACCGACTCGCGGTGGCCCGGGACGACGACGGCACGCCACGGCTCGACTTCGCGGTCATCGACGAAGAGCAGGCGGGGCGGGTGCGCGCGATCTCGACGCTCTCGGGGGGCGAGTCGTTCATGTGCTCGCTCGCCCTCGCGCTGGGCCTGGCGGACTTCCGCCACCACACGCTGCCCATCGAGACGCTGCTGCTGGACGAGGGGTTCGGCACCCTCGACCGCGCGAGCGTCGACCTCGTCATGAAGGCGCTGGAGACGTTGAGCGCCACGTCCGGCGCGCAGGTCATCCTGATCAGCCACGTCGCGTCGCTGCGGGAGCGCGTCGAGGCGCGGGTCTGTGTCGAGCCGCTCGGCGGCGGTCGGTCCGAGGCGCGCGTCGACGCCTGATCGCGAACGGCCTGAGCACGAACGAACCGACCCGCGCGGCGAAGGGCCGCGCGGGTCGTTCGATGGTCCGTTCACCGAGCCGGATCAGTTCTCGGCGAGCTTGCGGACGACCGTGTGGAGGATGCCGCCGTTGCGGTAGTACTCGACCTCGACGGGGGTATCGAGGCGAACCGTCGTCATGAACTTCACCTCGGTGCCGTCCGCCTTCGTGGCGACGACCTCGAGGTCGCTCAGCGGCTTCACGTCGTCGTTCAGCCCGGGGAACGAGAACGTCTCGGTGCCGTCGAGCCCGAGCTCGTCGGCGCCTTCGCCGTCCTTGAAGCACAGCGGCAGCACGCCCATGCCGACGAGGTTCGAGCGGTGGATGCGCTCGAAGCTCTTCGAGATGACGGCCTTGATGCCGAGCAGCAGCGTGCCCTTCGCGGCCCAGTCGCGCGACGAGCCCGTGCCGTACTGCGTGCCGGCGAGCACGACGAGCGGGGTGCCCGACTCGACGTACTTCATGGCGGCGTCGTAGACGAACTCCACCTCACCGGTGGGGAAGTACGTCGTGTACCCGCCCTCGGTGCCCGGCGCGATCTGGTTGCGGATGCGCACGTTGGCGAAGGTGCCGCGCATCATCACCTCGTGGTTGCCGCGGCGCGAGCCGAAGGAGTTGAAGTCCTTCTTCTCGACGCCGTTGCTCACGAGGTACTGGCCCGCAGGCTGGTCCGCAGGGAACGCGCCGGCCGGGCTGATGTGGTCGGTGGTGACCGAGTCGCCCATCTTGAGCAGCACGCGGGCGCCTTCGATCGGAGCGATCGGCGGGACGTCCGGGGTCATGCCCTGGAAGAACGGCGGCAGCTGGATGTACGTCGACTCCTTGCGCCAGCCGTACAGGTCGCTCTCGACGGCCTCGATCGAGTCCCAGCGGGGCTCCTCGGTGACGTCGGCGTAGCGCTTGCGGAAGATCTCGGGATTGATCGACTGCTTGATGACGGCCTGAATCTCCTCGTCGGACGGCCAGATGTCCTTGAGGTAGACCGGGTTGCCGTCCGAGCCGGTGCCGATCGGGTCGTTCTGAAGGTCGATGTTCACCGTGCCGGCGAGGGCGTAGGCGACGACGAGCGGCGGCGACGCGAGGAAGTTCGCCTTCACCTTCTGGTGGACGCGGCCTTCGAAGTTGCGGTTGCCCGAGAGGACGGACGAGACGATGAGGTCGCCCTCGTCGATCGCCTTCTCGATGTGCGCGTCGAGCGGACCCGAGTTGCCGATGCAGGTCGTGCAGCCGTAGCCGACGACGGCGAAGCCGAGCTTGTCGAGGTCGTCCGTCAGCCCTGCGTTGTCGTAGTACTCGGTCACGACGCGCGAGCCCGGCGCGAGCGACGGCTTCACGTGCGGGGGCAGGGTCAGGCCCTTCGCGACCGCGTTGCGCGCGAGCAGACCAGCGCCGAGCATGACGCTCGGGTTCGACGTGTTCGTGCACGAGGTGATCGCCGCGATGACGACGTCGCCGTGGTTGAGCGCGTACGCGTCGCCTTCGGGGGGCGTCACCGTACCGGTTGCGTCGAGCTGGTCGGCGTCGATGCCGTGGCCGCTGTGCCCGATCGGCGCCGTGAGCGACGTGTTGAACGCCCCCTGCATGTCGCGAAGGTTGATGCGATCCTGCGGGCGCTTCGGGCCGGCGAGCGCGGGCTCGACCTCTGCGAGGTCGAGCTCGAGGGTGTCGGTGAACTCGGGGTCCGGCGTGTTCTTGTCGTGCAGCAGGCCCTGAGCGGCGTAGTACCGCTCGACGTTCGCCACGTGGTCCTCGTCCCGGCCGGTGAGGCGCATGAAGTCGAGGGTGACCTGGTCGACGGGGAAGAACCCGCAGGTCGCGCCGTACTCCGGCGCCATGTTCGCGATCGTCGCGCGGTCGGGCAGGCTCATCTGGCCGACGCCCGGGCCGAAGAACTCGACGAACTTGCCGACGACACCCTTCTTTCGAAGCATCTGGACGATGCGAAGGGTCATGTCGGTCGCGGTCACGCCCGGCTTGAGGCGGCCGGTCAGCTTGAAGCCGACCACCTCGGGGGTGAGCATGTACACCGGCTGGCCAAGCATGACGGCCTCGGCCTCGATGCCGCCGACGCCCCAGCCCAGCACGCCGAGCCCGTTGATCATCGTCGTGTGGCTGTCGGTGCCGACGAGGCTGTCGGGGTAGTACACCGGCATGCCGTTGTCGTCGCCGACCGCGGCCACCTTCGCGATGTACTCGAGGTTCACCTGGTGCACGATGCCGCGACCGGGCGGCACCGCCGTGAAGTTCGCGAGGTTGAGCTGGCCCCACTTGAGGAACTCGTACCGCTCGCGGTTGCGCTTGTACTCGATCTCGAGGTTGCGCTCGCGGGCGTCCGCGAAGCGACCCGAGAAGTCGACCTGCACGCTGTGGTCGATGACGAGGTCGACGGGGACGAGCGGGTTCACCTTCGTCGGGTCACCGCCGAGGTCGACCATCGCGTTGCGCAGGGCCGCAAGGTCGACGACCGCCGGCACGCCGGTGAAGTCCTGCAGGATGACGCGGGCCGGCATGAACGGAATCTCGGCGGGCGACATCCCGGGCGTCCAACCGGCGATGCGCTTCACGTCGTCCTCGGTCACGAGGAACCCGTCGAGCTTGCGAAGCGACGCCTCGAGCAGCACGCGGATCGAGAAGGGCAGCTTCGACAGCGTGCACCAGCCGTTCTCTTCGAGCGCGGCGAGGCGGTAGTAGACCGCTTCGCTGCCGTCGGCTCGTTCGAACGTAGCGCGGGCACCGAGGGGATGGGTCGTCATGCATGACTCCGTGGGTGGCGCGCACCACGCGGGCGCGCGGATTCAATTGGGCCCGGATGGTCTAGCGTTCGAGGCCCGATCTGGCAACGGGGCGCCGCGGCGCGGATCCGGCTCACTCGGATCCCGCGCGACCTGTCCGATGGGACATGGTCGTTGGCACCTGCGCCGCGTCGGGGCAGTGTCTGGACACGCGATCCCCGGCGCGATCGGTCTGACCGGTGAGTCGGTTTTCGTGAACCATTTCGCGGATCTCGGTCGAGTGCGCCGCGAAACGAGGAGTGACCGTGCGGTCGGAAATCAGCTGCGCGTGGATCTCCCTGCAAAGAAAAAAGAATCCGAACTGGTTGAACCAATCTCGTCGTGTTGATATTGGTTGAACCAGTTCCGCTGTGAGGCCTCTCATGATGCGGAAAAAGAAGACCCGAATCGCAGACGACGTGTTCAACGACCTCCAGAGTTCGATCCTGTCCGGCTCGTACAAGGCCGGCGACCGGCTTCCGCCGGAGCGTGAGCTCTCGCAGACGCTGGGGACGAATCGGAACACGCTGCGCGAGGCGATCCGGAAGCTCGAGCAGTTCAACCTCGTGACCGTGCGTCAGGGGCAGGGGGTCACGGTCGCCGACTTTCGGCGGTCCGCGACGATCCACGTGCTCGAGCCCTTCTTGATCCACGGCGAGGACCCGATCGAGAAGGCGCGCGCCCTGATGGACCTGCTCGCTGCGCGGATCGTCGTGCTCGAGTACGCCACCCGCCTCGCGGTGCAGCGCGCCGACGCGACGGACCTCGCGCGCCTGCGTGACGTGCGGCAGCTGCTGCTGTCGGCGTTCCGCACGCAGGACCGGGAGGCGCTCGCGATCGGTTACCAGCAGTGGCTGACGGCGGTGGTCGACGCCGCCCACTCCCTGCCGACCCGATGGATCGCGAACCCGTTCCTGGAGCTGAACCGCACCTTCATGGAGCGGTTCCCCTCGCTGTGGGTGCTCGACGAGAGCTTCCCCGAATACCTCGAAGCCACCGAGCAGGCCGTCCGTACGGGCAACACGGACGCCGCGCTCGAAGCGAACCGCTCGTATTACGAACGCATCGACGCCGTCGTCATCAGCATGCTCGAACAGCTCTTTGTTGCTGGCGACGGCTCGAACCCGGATCCGGAGATGGAATGACCCAGGCGATCGAACCCCACGTCCTCGTCGACGCGATCCCGTCGCGTGATCATCTGCCGGAACCGGTCGGGCGCTACATCGCCCCGGAGACCTTCGGCAAAGGGACAGCGGGGCTCGAACGCCACCCCGACGTCGGCCGCTCGCTCGCGCGTCCGGTCGCGATGAGCCCGTCCGGGCGCCGCGCCTTTCACGGCATCATCCGCGCCCTCGTGCCCACCGGCGTCGACATGCCCGACGCCCCGCAGCGCATCGAGCGGCATGTGCGGCGGATGATGCGGTACATGCCGATCCTCGTCGCCTTCGGGCTGCGGCTCTGCATCTTCGCCATCGACCAGGCGCCGCGCTGGCTCGGCATGAGCACCCGGCGCCTTCGCGGGCTGCCCGTCGAGCGGGCCCGCGAGGTCTTCGAGCGGCTCTCGCACAGCCGCATCGTCCTCGTACAGACCATGCTCTACGCGATCCGTGGCCTCGTGATGTCGACCTTCTTCGATCAGGACGAGGCGCACGAAGCCATCGGATACGCACCGGTGCCCTTCCTGCGCGGTCGGCAGACGCTGCGCCATCGCCTCATCGAAGGCGCCGGGGCCGCCGACGCGGATCTCATCCCCGCCATCCCCGGAGTCCGGCCGTGATCCTGCGCTACGAAGACTACGACCGGCAGAGCGTCTTCACGACGGACATCCTCGTCATCGGCACCGGCGCAGGCGGCGGTGCCGTCGGCGCCGAGCTGGCCGCCGACGGGTTCGACGTCACGTTCGTCGAAGAGGGGTCGTACCACCCGACCTCGACGTTCAACCCCTACGCCACCGAGTCCGTCCCGCGTCTGTATCGCGACTCGGGCGCGACGGTGATCATGGGCACGCCGCAGATCCCGTTCGTCGAGGGGCGCACCGTCGGTGGCACCACGGTGATCAACGGCGGCATGACCTACCGCACGCCGGACGACGTGCTCGATACCTGGCAGGATCTGACCGGCTCGCCCGAGATGGGCGTCGAGGGCATGACCCCGCTCTTCGAACGAGTCGAGGGCATCGTGCACGCGAAGCACCAGCACGAGGCCAGCGTCGGCAACGACAGCCGCATCATGGCGCAGGGCGCAGAGCGGCTCGGCTGGAAGGTCGAGATCAACAAGCGCAACCAGGAATCGTGCACCGGCGCGAACCTCTGCGTGTTCGGCTGCCCGACCGGCGCGAAGCAGTCGACGCTCGTCAGCTACATGCCGCGGGCGATGAAGTCCGGGGCGCGCTGCCTGACCGAGGTACGCATCCATAAGCTGCTGATCCGCGGCGGTCGCTGCGTCGGTGCCGTCGGTCGCGCGATCGATCCGATCACGCGCCGTCGTGGCCCTCGGGTCGTCATCAAGGCGAAGGCCACGATCGTGTGCGGCGGCGCCATTCAGACGCCGTACCTGCTCAAGCGGCATCGCCTCGGCAAGCCGAGCGGACAGCTCGGACGCAACTTCCTGTGCCACCCGAACGCGAAGCTCATCGGCTTCTATCCCGGGCGTGTGAACGCCTGGCAGGGGGTCAGCCAGTACAGCCAGGTGCGCGAGTTTCACGACGAGGGGCTGCTCTTCGCCGAGAACTTCATCCCGCCGTCGGCGATGGCGGCGAACCTGCCGGTGTTCGGCGACCGCGCCCTCGAGCTGCTGAAGCGGTACGACAACGCCGTCGTCAGCGGCGTGCTCGTCGAAGACTCGACGACGGGGACGGTGTCTCGCGGTCCGTTCGGGATGGCCATCGCGCGGTACGACATCACGCACCAGGACCACTCCCGGTTCTTGAAGGGCGTCGAGCTGCTGTCGACGCTGCACTTCGAGATGGGCGCAGACAGCGTCGCGCTGCCGTTCCACGACCAGCCGTTCGCGTCGTCGATGGACGAGGTGCGTCGGATCATCGCGACCCAGACGTCGCGGCACACCCTCGAACTGTTCACCGTGCACCTCATGGGCACCGCGCGCATGGGCGCGACGCCGGAGTCGTCGGTCGTCGACCTCGGCGGTCAGCTGTGGGACCTGCCCGGGGCGTACGTGGCGGACGCGTCGCTCTTCCCCACGGCGATCGGCGTGAACCCGCAGATCACGATCATGGCGCTGGCGACTCGCGTGGCTGCCCGGCTGATCGAAGCGCGGGGTTCGGTGCTCGCCGCAGCGTGATCCCGCGCAACCACGACTTGCGTGCGCTCGTCATCTGTGCCCACGCTCCCGCAGCGCGCCGCCGTACCGGTGGCCGACGCATGGAGCGAAGATGCCTCTGCACTACGAGCTGAAAGCAAGCGATGGCCGCGCACGCCGCGGCACGATCACGATGAGCCGCGGGACGATCGAGACCCCGGTGTTCATGCCGGTGGGTACGGCGGGCACGATCAAGGGCCTGCTGCCGTCGACCGTGAAGGACATCGGCACGCAGATCAGCCTCGCGAACACGTACCACATGCACCTCACGCCGGGCGAAGCGATCGTCGCCAAGCACGGCGGGCTGCACGAGTTCATGCAGATGCCGTGGCCGCTGCTGACCGACTCCGGTGGGTTCCAGGTGTTCAGCCTGCCCAAGAAGGAGATCGCCGAGCAGGGCGTCACGTTCGAGTTCAAGAAGGGCGCGAAGCCCATCCTGGCGACCCCCGAGTGGTCGATGCAGGTGCAGATGGAGCTCGGCGCCGACATCATCATGGCGTTCGACGAGTGCGCGCCGTACCCGTGCACCGAGGACCACGCCGAGCGGGCGATGCAGCGCACGCTGCGGTGGCTGGACCGGTGCATCGAGGCCCACACCCGCGAAGACCAGTGCCTGTTCGGCATCGTTCAGGGCTCGGTGTTCTCGCACCTGCGCCAGCAGAGCGCGCTCGAGACCATTCGCCGGGACCTGCCGGGGTATGCCATCGGCGGGGTCTCGGTCGGTGAGGGCCACACGCTGATGATGAAGGCGGTGGACGACGCCGAGCCGTGGATGCCGGCGGACAAGCCGCGCTACCTGATGGGCGTCGGCCTGCCGGAGGACATCGTCGGCGCCGTCGGCCGCGGGGTCGACATGTTCGACTGCGTGATCCCGACCCGGTACGGCCGGTCCGGCACGTGCTTCACCCGGCGCGGTCGCATCCGCCTGACCGACCGGGGGATGCGCAACGACATGTACCCGATCGATCCGGAGTGCGGCTGCTACGCCTGCACCGGATTCACCCGCTCGTACATCCACCACCTGCTCAAGACCGGCGAGCTGCTGGGCACGATCCTGTGCACGCTGCACAACGTGGCGCACTACCACGACCTCATGGCCCGCATCCGGGCCGCGATCGAGGCCGGCGAGTACAACGCGTTCGCCGAAGCGTTCGAGCAGGAGTACATCGCCGGCGACCGTGCGCGTCGCCGTGAGGAGTTCGAGGAGGGGCTGTACGAGACCTTCGCGGTCGGGTTCGCCGAAGAGCTGGTGCGTCGCGACGACCTGCGCATCAAGCGGGAGCAGGACCTCGCGCGTCGCAATCCGGACACCCGCGACTCGGCGGACATCGCCGAGACCGAGACGGCCCCTCGTCGCGACCGTCGCACGGCGAAGTCCGAGAACGAGTCTCGCGGAGGGTCGTCGGACCGCGGCGCGTCGAAGGATACGTCGCGCGATGGCGGTCGCTCACGCCGCGGCGGGCGCGGTAAGCGCAAGCGCCGGTAGTCCCAGCGGCCGAACGGAGCGTGTGATTGGCGCCTCGGGTCCAGTGGGCTCGAGGCGCAGGCCCTTCGTGCTCCGGGCTCGCGCTCGGACGCGCGGCGCGCTCCGGGGCGGGTCGCGGCGTGCGGGGTCTCGCGTCATCGGACCGGCCGCCAGCTCCCTGGGTCCCCGGCCCGCTCCGCAGGTCGGTCCGCCGCCCGGTCCGTAGCCCGCTTCGTAGCCAAAAATCGGCGAACCCGGCGACCGCGTATCGCCGGGTTCGAACTCCTTGCAGGCCGGTGTAGGTCGAGAGGGGGGGTTCTCGGTGGGACCACGTCGGGGTCAGGGGGGGCGAGGGCGCGTCGGGGGGGCGGTCTGCAGGGAGGTGGCCCGTGGAAGCCACAGAGTTGGTAACGGGGTAGCGGGAAGAAAGCTTCCCAGGTGCCGTCCTTTGTCACCAACGATGACAAATTACGGCATGGGGTTGCCCCCGTCAAGCACGAAGCGCCCTGTCCCGGCACGAAATGAGGGGTGGTAAAGTGCAGTGTGTGCAGGTGTTTGCGGCACGCCCTGCCCGAAGGTGCAGTATTTTGCCGGTCCGCGATCCACCGGAAATAACGCGGCGCGTCAGGGCGTGCTCACCGGGAACCACCGCCCGACCCAGCGGCCGCCGATCTGCACCAGAACGGCAGCGTCCGCCTCCGCCGCGATGGCCACGGGGGCGTCGACGCTGCCTGCATCCACGATCTCGACCGAACCGTCGGCCGCGCGCACGGCGACACGGACCGGCGTGCCCGGTGCATGCCCGCCGTCGGACGTGATCCGAACGGTGAGCGCGGTACCCTCGCCGGGCTCGATGAAGATCCACTCGGGCTCCACGACCGGGACACGATCGCCGGGCTCGCAGGTCCACGGCACGGTCGCGCCGGATGCGAACCGCAGACTCGCCGCGCGGTGGCGGGACACGACGGACGTCGGGACCGCGAACCGGGTCTGTCCCTGCACGCGCGCACGCTCGAGGGTCCCGTCCGGGGCAACGACGTGGTCGCCGTATCCCCACGTCGGCACGTACCGGGGCTGTGGCTCGAGGGTGCACCAGGCGGGGCCTTCGTCGTCCACCACCCGTACGATGCGCGGTGCGCCCTGCCAGACGCTGAACACGAGCTCGAGGATCCCGTCCCCATCGAGGTCGGCGCGCCAACCGGCGCGATGGGACCAGGAGCCGGCCGTCAATGCATCTGCGTCGTCGGCGTGAAGCGGGATCCCGACCGACAGCGACAGGGGGATCATGCGCCCCGCGGTCTGGGTGAGCAGCGCGTCGTAGTGGCGGCCGAAGTGGCTCGCCGGCAGCGGGGGCAGGGATCCCTGCGTCACGTAGAGGTCGTCGTCGCCGTCCCCGTCGAAGTCCCCGGGAATCGCCGACCAGCTGAAGGCAAAGAAAAGGGAAGCGTCGTCGTACAGGTCGGACCGGATTCGGGCGGCCTGGTCCTCGCGTTCGTCGGCGCCGAGGTCCACGGTTCGGTTCGGGCCGAAGTCGGTGAGATAGAAGACCTCTTCACCGTCGAGGCGCCATGGCGTCAGTCCCATGAACGAGCCCCAGGCTTCGGGCGAGTCGAACATGCGTCGCTCGACCCACGAGCAGTCCTCGTCGGGGGCGCAGCGGATGCGCGTGCCGCCGGGGGGCAGCAGCGTGTTGCGCCCGCGTGGGGTGGACAACGTGTCGACGACCGCGACGATGTCGAGCAGTCCGTCGGCGTCGAGGTCGACGACGCCGGTGCCGAGGGTGATGCTGGCCACTTCGAGCTCGGGCAGCCCGTCGACCGCGATCGCCGTGGGTGGATCTGTCGTCATGTCGAGCACGATGTCCCGGGACCGCCCGAGTCCGTCGAGCCCGGACCCGAGGCCCCCCTGGCAGCCGATCCATGCCTCGAAGACCCCGTCCATGTCGGCGTCGAAGAGGGCGTTGGGCGCCGCGTCGCAGCTCGCTTCGGGGTCGGTGCGTACGGGCTCGAACCGGCGAATCTCGAGGCTGTCGTCGAGCTCGGCGGTGGCATAGAGGTCTCGCCCGGCGAGGATCATCCGCTGGGGCTCGCCGTCGGGCGTCGGCAGAAAAGACACGCTGGTGAACACGTCCCCCGTCCCGACACACCACCCATGGAGGCGGGTGAAGTCGATCGTGCCCGGGGTCGAGTCGTTGCGGTAGATGCACGCCGTGTCGCCGCGAGGATCGACGGAGCCACCGACGAAGAGGTCGAGGTCGCCGTCGCCATCGACGTCGTGGAGGCCCAGCCCGGTGTGGAACCCGAGGCTGAACACGCTCATCCAGATGAAGTGATCGTCGAGATCCCCGGCGGGCACCCGCTCGAACGAGAGCTCGCCGACGGGGATGGAGACATTGAACTCCGGATGGGCCCCGAAGCTGCCCTCGGCGGTATCGGTGACCGCGGGACCGGGTGCGTCCTCGGGCCCGGTCCCGTCGATCCCGGTGTCGGGTGAAGGGACGACCAGGGCATCGGACGCGTCATGTTCGTCTCGCGTCTCGGGTCGCATCGGCACGGCGGCGTCGACGAGCCCGGCGTCGGCGAGATCGACGCGGAGCACGATCTCGGCCGGAGCGACGGAGGTCGATGGCGCGACGTCGGACCCGCAACCGACCGCCCCGATGGCCATCGGGACGCCGACCGCGACGACGGTGGCTGCGATCCGGGTCGGTCTGCCGGTGCCGGTGGTCATGGCTTCAGTCCCGAGTGCGGGCGACCTCCATGTGGCCGCCGTCCGTGTCACGGATCTGGACCCCCGGCGTGCGTTCGAGCAGCTGGCGGAACCATCCGGGGCGCCGCGTGCGCGGCAGCGAGAGGTCGGTGCCTTCATCGAGCAGGCGCTTGCCTTCGTTGAACACCGCGGCCGTGCGAATCCACGAGCCGTCAGCGGGGATCGTCTCGCGGCACAACTCGGCGAAGATCTCGAAGATCTCCTCGGACGAGCCCTCGCTGTCGTCGGTCTCTTCGACCTTGCCGACGAGGAAGGTGCGCGCCCGGCCGTCCATCGGCTCGAGGATGTCGATCTCGCGCTGCAGGAAGTCGCGCATCGCGTCGATGTCGGGGATCGCGTCCTCGACGCCGGGCAGCTGGGTCTTCAGCTCGTCGTACAGCCAGTCGAGGCGCACGATCGGCTGGTTCGTCTCGCGGTCGCTGAGCCGAGTGGCGCCGACGAGGTCGAGCACCTTCGCGCGAATGTCCTTGCGAGACGGCGAGCGTGCGCGGGTGCCGCGGTTGTCGCGTCGGCGACCGGACCGCTTCGTGCCGAACAGGATGAGCTCGTCGGCGACCCGGCGAAGCTCGGACGACAGGCGGTCGCCGCTCGACATCACGATCGTGTGACGTCCACGGCGCTTCCAGTGGCGCAGCAGCGGGATGAAGTCTGCGTCGCCGGTGCCGATGACGAGGCAGGTGATCGACGGGTTGTCGTACAGGATCGCCATGCCGTCGGTCGCGAGAGCCGTGTCGACCATCGACTTGAACCCGGCGCTCGACCGCTTGCCGAGGACGTGGACGGGCTCGAAGCCCGCGGCGCGTGCGGCCTGTCCACCGTCGTTCAGGGTCTGAAAGTCAGTGTACAGCCGGGCGACGGCGACGCGGCCGTGCTGCCGAGCCGCCTCGAGCAGCGCGGCCCACGACTGGCTGCGCAGGTTGTCACCGTCGACGAGAAGGGCGATCTGATGGGGAGTGGTCATGAATCCGGGGGGTAGTGCCAGAGAGGGATCTCGCGTCTACATAGTCCCGACGGCGGGATTCGTCGACGCCCCGGGCGAAGGTCGGGGTCAGCGCGGGGTGGTCCACCAGCGCGCCACCCAGCGTCCCTCGATCCGGATCATCACTTCTGCGTCGCGGTCGACGGGCACGGCGCGGGGCGCGTCGACGGTGCCCGCGGCGACCACATCGGCGGCGCCGTCGCTGCGCAGCGCGAGATCGACGGCTGCGTCAGCGGCGAAGCCGGCCTCGGCGGACACGTGCACCCGTACGCCGGCTTCGGTGCGCTCGAGCGACAGCCAGTCCGGCTCGACGATCTCGACGGTGTCACCGGGGTCGCATTCGAAGGGGACGGATGCCCCGGATGCGAACACGACCTGCCCTGCGCGCGAACGAGTGACGAGCGAGCGTGGGACCACGAACCGGGTCTGACCCTGGATGCGCGCCCGTTCGAGGGTGCCATCCGGTCGGGTCGCGTGGTCGCCGTACCCCCACGTCGGGACGTACCGCGGGCGGGGCACGAGGGTGCACCACGCCGGGTCCTCGCCGTCGTCGATCGCGTACACGACCGGCGGGCCCATGTGGACGCCGACCAGCATCTCGAGCCGACCGTCGCCATCGAGGTCGGCGCGCCAGGCGCCGCGGTGCGACTCGTCGTAGCCCTCGTCGACGCGAAGGGCCTGCAATCCGACGCTCGTCACGAGAGGCACGAGCTGACCGTCGTCGGTCTGCGCGAAGACGGCATCGAAGTGGTTCTGGTAGTTCGCCTCGCTCCGACCGGGCACGGCGCCCTGGGTCACGAAGAGGTCGTCTCGCCCGTCTCCGTCGAAGTCTCCCGGCACGGCAGACCAGCCGTATCGCCACGGACGGGACTCGTCGTCGAGGGCGACGCCCGCGGCCGCGGCCTCGTCCGCCCGCGGAGCCGGCATTGACAGATCGACCCAGAGGTTCGGCCCGTAGTCGGTGATGTAGTGCATCGCTCGGCCGGCGACATCGACGCGGGCGATCCCCATGAACGAGCCCCACGCATCGAGTCCGCCGATGAACCGTTCTTCGACCCAGTCGCACGGCATGTCGGGGGCGCAACGCACCCGGATGCCACCGGGGCCGGCGAGGGTGAAGGCGGCGCCTGGGGGAGAGAACACGTCGTTGATCGTGATGAGGTCGAGCAGCCCGTCGTCGTTCAGGTCGTCGAGCGCTGCGGCGAGGGTCATCGAGCCCGGCTCGAGCTCCGTCCACGCCGGGACCCGGCGGGCGACGGGCGGGCGGACGGACACGTCGAGGACGAGATCGGCACCGGGCAGATAGCCGCGCGGGTTCCGCTCGGGGACGCTACACAGCGTCAGCAGCTCGGCTTCGCCGTCGAAGTCGAAGTCGTGCAGGACGCCAGCGCTCGCGTTGCAGGGGATGTCGGGATCGATGCGCTCGGGCTCGAACGCGACGACGTCGACGGAGTCCTCGTGGACCACGACATCGGCCCATACATCGACGCCGAACACGATGGCGCGAGCGAGTCCGCCGGCGGTGTCTGGCACGAAGTGCGCGCCCGTGGCTTCGAGATCGCCAAGACACCATTCGCGGACCCGAGCGAAGTGCAGTCGTCCGGGTGTGGAGTCGTTGCGATAGATGCACGCCACGTCGTCGTCGGCGTCCGGCATCGACCCGACAAAGACGTCGAGATCGCCATCGCCGTCGACGTCATGAAGCGCCAGCCCCGCGTGGTACTCATCGGTCGAGTCGAACCAGTGCTCGCTCAGTGGTCCCGCGTCGACCGAGCGAAACCGTACGTCGAGCCATGTCTCGAGGGCGGACGGCAGGGTGGGGTCCGCCGCTCGTTCGGCCTCGGCCGCGGGGACCTGCTTCGGGTCGTACGGGTGCGTCGACGGCGTGTCGTCTGCGTCGTCGGACTCCCCGGGCACGACCCACGCCGCGGTGTCTGTGTCCGCGTCCGTTTCGGGACGGGCTGCGTCGTCGTCCAGTGCGCCCCCGTCGGTCGAGTCGTTGCCATCCGGGTCATCCCGCGTGGTCGCGTCCTCGAACGAACCCGCGTCCGGGATCGGTGCCTCGTACCGTGTCTCGTCCGGCGGCTCGCCGCAGGCCACAAGGGTCGCGACGAGCAACGCCGCGAGTCGCCATGACCACCGGGATTCCGGTCGGCGTCGCCGGTCGAGCGGAGGCTCGGGCGGTCGACCGGCTGGACGGGTGGGGCAGTCGGTGTTCAACGATCGCTGCGGTGCGAAGAGAACACCGAGTGTAGCAACCTGTCCGGCGATGCAAAGACCGATTCACCGGCGCGCTGCGTACGGCGCGCGGCGTCGGCGGCGATCGAGCTGGGATGTCGACGGCGATCGAGGTGCGATCAGCGCGCAGGACCGAGGTCCCACCAGCGTCCGATCCAGCGGCCGCGAACGGCCAGCATGACGTGCGTCGCCTCGCCGAGGGGGACGAGGTCCGGTGCACGTACGGTCCCGGCGTCGGCGACCACGGTCTCCCCTTCGCTGCGCAGCGCGACGACGAGCGGCGCATCGCCGGGGAAGCCGACGGGGCCGGTGATCTCGATCTGGACGTGCCCATCCATGGGTTCGATGGACAGCCAGTCGGGCTCGTCGACGATCACGTGTTCGCCGGGTTCGCAGGCGAATCGTGCGCGTGCGCCGGATGCGAACTCGACGAACCCCGACCGGGTGCGTGTCACGAGGGATCGCCCGATGACGTGCCTCACCTGACCCTGAACCCGGGTCCGCTCGACCGTCCCGTCCGGTCGCGAGGCGTGGTCGCCATAGCCCCACGTCGGCACGACGCGGGGGCGCGGCTCGACCGTACACCAGGCGGGGTCGTCGTCGGTGTCGACGCGGTACACGACGGGCGTGCCCTGGGACATGCTCACGAGGAAGTCGAGGCGCCCGTCCCCGTCGAGATCGGTTCGCCACGTCCCGCGGTGGGACTCTCGCGTGTTGTCTCGAACGGCGAGCGGCCGAAAGCCGACACTGGTCGACAGCGGCACGAATCGGCCGTCGCCGACGTTCGCGAGCACGGCGTTGTAGTGTCGCCGATAGTGCCACGTGCTGTGGGGCGACAACGATCCCTGGGTGACGAAGAGGTCGTCGCGTCCGTCGCCATCGAAGTCCGCAGGCACGACCGCCCAGGAGTAGGTCCACGGGGGCTCGGCCGGGTCGAGCTGGGCGCCGAAGGCGCGCGCTTCGTCGTGCCGTTCGGCGCCGGACTGCAGGTCGACGAGCAGGTTGGGGCCGTAGTCGCTGATGTAGTGCATCGTGCGCCCATCGACCTCGATTCGCGCGTACCCCATGTGGTTGCCCCACGCGTCGAGCCCGGTGGCGAAGTGCTGCGGGTCCCAGGTGCAGGGTTCGCCAGGGGCGCATCGACGTCGGGTGCCACCGGGTTCGAGGGCCGTGTGGGCCGAACGTGGAGACGAGTACGTGTCGTTGATCGAGATCAGGTCGAGCAGCCCATCGTCGTCAAAGTCGTCGATCGCCGCAGCGAGGGTCATCGAACCGGGCTCGAGTTCGGGCCACGGCGGGACGTCGGCCACGACCGGCGGGCGAGACGTCACGTCGAGCACCAGATCGGCGGCGGCGACGACGGGTCCGCGGCTGCGACCGGGGGCACTGCACAGGATCACCAGCTCCATCGATCCGTCGAGCTCGACGTCGAAAAGGACGCCGGCGCTGGCGTTGCACGACACGTCCGGATCGATGCGCTCGGGGGTGAACGGCACGATGTCGACGCCGTCGTGCGAGAACACGACGTCGGCGAAGACGTCCACCCCGAACACGATGGCCCGCGCCTCCCCGGGGACGTCGTGGGGGACGAAGTGTGCACCGGTGGCCGCGAGGTCCCCGAGGCACCACTGGCGCACCCGGCGAAAGTCGAACGCCCCGGGGGTGGACGCATTGCGATAGAGGCAGGCCGGGTCGGCGCCGTCGGCGTCCGCGGTCCCCACGAAGACGTCGAGATCGCCGTCCCCGTCGACGTCGTGCAGGGCCATCCCGGAGTGGTAGCCATTCGTGGACGCGAACCGGTGGTCGGTCAGGTCGCCGGCGCTGGCGCGGCGAAAGCGGATCGCGCCGATGAGGGGGGTCCGCTTGTGCTGCGGGTCCGGTGCTGCGGCTCCGACGTCGTCAGGGCGTGTCCCGTCGCCCGGAGCGGTGTGCGGGCCCGATCCGGCGGGCTCGTCGTCGGCCGGTACGCCCTCGAGCGGCAGTGGATCGTCTGCGCCGCCTTCCGCCGTGCCGTCCATGATCTCGCCGTCCAATGCGCCGTCGAGCGCACCGTCGAGGCCTGCGTCGGGCATGGGCCCAGCGGCGTCGTGGGCACCGGCGTCATGCACGCCCGCATCGAACACGAGCCCATCGATCGGTGCGTCGACACCACACGCGGTCGACGCCATCGCAATCGCGCCTGCGATGAGGGCATGGTGAATGCGACACAAGCCGCGCGCGAACGCGGAGTGGTCGGCCGAACTGGCGTGAGCCATAGCGGAGGTGCGAAGGGCGGATTGTGGTGTGTGCGCCCTCCACTGTGACAGACGGACCCGGGGGGGCGCAAGGTCTGGCCCCGAGGTCCCGCCGGCCTTCAGTCGATGGCGATGACCGCGCGCGCGTCGTCGAGCTGGCCGGCTTCGCCGAAGACGATCAGACCGGTACCTGCGCGCAGCACGAAGTCGGGCCCCGGCGCATACTCGGTGTGCGCGTCGTCTTCGTCGCGGACGCCGACCACGGTGAGGCCCCAGCGCGAGCGCAGATCGGTGTCGCGCAGGGCGCGCCCGGCGTACGGTGAGGCGGCGGTGATGTCGATCCGGGCGATGCGCATCACCCGGTCCGTCTCGTCCATCATCAGCTCGAGGAACCCGACCATCTCGGGGCGAATCATCTGCTGGGCGAGCTGGCGCCCACCGATGCGGTTCGGCGACACGACCTCGTCGGCGCCGGCGCGCTTGAGCTTGATGGCGGACCGCTCCTCGATGACGCGCGACACGATGCGCAGGTCCGGGTTCAGCTTGCGGGCGGTGACGACGACGAAGAGGTTGTCGCGGTCGTTCGTGAGCGCGCACACGATGCCGCGCGCCCGGGCGATGCCAGCGGCTTCGAGCACCTCGTCGTCCGAGGCGTCGCCCTGGACCCAGAGCAGCTGCTGGCCGAGCTGGTGTTCGAGAAGCTCCACTTTGGCGTGGTCGCGCTCGACGATGACGAAGGGCTGGCCGGACTGGACCATCTCGCGCGCCGTGTGGCGGCCGGTGGATCCGATGCCGCAGACGATGATGTGTCCCGTCATCTTGTCGATGCGTCGCTGCACGTTGCGCCTCGTGATCCAGTGGTTGATGTCGCCCTCGATGATGAGGGCCGTGACGAGCGATGCGAAGTAGAGCAGCCCGCCGGTGCCGGTCGTGATGAGAAAGATCGTCAACGCCCGCAGCATCGGGGTGTCGACGGGGATGACCTCTTCGAACCCGACCGTCGAGACCGTGACCACCGACATGTACAGGCAGTCGAGCCACGTGTAGCGGCCCTCGCCCATCGCCAGATAGGCCAGCGACGAGCCACCGATGACCATCGTCAGAAAGAGGCTCGCCTTGATCAGACGCGACACCTTCTCACGGAACTCGATCAGGTCGAGGTGCGGAAGGTGGTCGTACTGGTTCATCGGTCCGTTCGGGGGGCGATGCTCGCCCGGATGCGCCGTGCCGGCAGGTCACGGTCGAGCCGGCGACCCGGGCTTCAGAACGACCGGAAGAGGTTGCGGCGATAGTAGCGCAGCTCTGCGATGGACTCACGAATGTCGTCCAGCGCGCGGTGGCTGTTGCGCTTGCGTGGCATGCGCTCGAGGTCCTTCGGGAACCAGCGCTTCGCGAGCTCCTTGATCGTCGAGACGTCGATCATCCGGTAGTGCAGGAACGCGTCGAGGTCGTGCATGTACCGGGCGATGAAGCGGCGGTCCTGGTGGATCGAGTTGCCGGCGAGCGGGGCGGAGCGCTCTTCGCAGAGGCCGCGCAGGAACGCCACGGTGCGCGCCTCGGCTTCGGCTTCGGTCACCGTCGATGCGCGGACGCGCTCGGTGAGCCCGGAGGCGCCATGATGCGTGCGGTTCCACTCGTCCATCGCGTCGAGGACGTCGTCGGGCTGGTGAATCACCAGCTCAGGCCCCTCGGCGATCACCTTCAGGTCGGCGTCGGTGACGATGGTCGCCATCTCGATGATGCGGTCCCGATCCGGTTCGAGGCCGGTCATCTCGAGGTCCATCCAGACGATCAGTCCGTTGCGGCGAGCCTGTTCGGCGTACGAGAGCATGGCGCGGTTCGGGGGCGCAGACCCGCCGGGGCCGGCGGCTCGGTGAGAGAAGCTGAAGAGTACCGGAGGTGGGATTCGAACCCACATGCCCATAAGGACAGCGGATTTTGAGTCCGCCGCGTCTGCCGTTCCGCCACTCCGGCGCGGAGCGCGGAAGCTAGCGCCGGGCGTGACCCGCCGTCAACCGGCGATTGGGCCCGCGCAGCGTCAGGGCGCGCAGTCGACGTCGCAGGTGCGACCGAATCGCGTGAGCAGCGCACCGGGCCCGGACAGCCACGCCTCGCACCGCTCGACGCGCGCCTCGCAGCCCGCCGCGTCACCGCGGTCGGCGAAGTGGGCCGCGTCGCGCACGAGCACCATGTGCCGCAGCTGGATCGACATGAGGGCCAGGGCGAGGATGGCGAGCACGCCGGTCACGAGCGGGGGCAGGCGCCGCTGGGTCTTCGTCTCGGTCACGGTGCGTCCCCGAGAACGTCGTGGCCCGCGCGGCGCAGCAGCTCGCAGAGGACGAGCAGGGGCAGCCCCTCGATCGCGGTCGGGTCGTCGCCTTCGATGCGCGTGAAGAGGGCGGGGCCGGTGGCCTCGATGCGGTACGATCCCGCACAGCTGACCGGGTCGTCGAGGGCCACGTAGCGGCGCGCCTGCCCTGGAGTCAGCGCCCGCATCGTCAGCCGGGTACGCTCGACGTGGGTCCACGCCTCGTCGGTGGCCGTGTCCAGCACACAGACTGCGGTCCACAGGTGATGGGCGCGCCCCTGCAGGCGCAGGAGCTGCGCGACGGCCCGGTCGGGCGCGCCGGGTTTGCCGAGCTCGGCGCCGTCGATCTCGGCAGCCTGATCGCCGCCGATGACCAGCGCGTCGGGGTACGCGGTCGCGACCGCGCGCGCCTTGGCGCGGGCGAGCACGTCGACCAGCTCGGCCACCTCTGGATGGGCGGCCTTCGCGGCGTCTTCGTCGACGGCCGGGTCTGCGGTCTCGAACGTCAGGCCCAGGCGTTCGAGCTGCGCCCGGCGCCACACGGACGTCGACGCGAGCACGATGCGTCGTCGACTCATGGGGCGTCGGCTGCGTCGTCCGAGGGCGCGTCGTCGGCGTCGGTGGCTTCGTCCGTCGCGTCGTCCGCGTCGGCTTCATCGTCCGATCCGGGGTCGCCGCCCGTCGCATCGGCGCCGGCCTCGTCGTCGACCATCCCCTCTGCAGCCTCGCGGCTCTCGAGGACCGCGTCGACGGCGTCCGGGTCGAGCATCTGCTGCAGGGCGCCGGGGGGATGGTCGATCGTCGCGCAGCCGCCGGGCTGGTCGACGCACCCGCCGATCCGCTCCCACCGGGTCCACGCGCCGTCGGGCTGCAGGCCCCAGGCGAGGTCGGATGTCGCGAAGACCACGGTCACTTCGAGGTGGGTCGGGTCGGCCCACACCTGACGGACGCCGTCGACCGTCGCCTCGTCGAACGAGAGTCGAATGACGTGGGCGTTGTCCGTGCTCTGCACCGGGGACCAGTGCCCGATGAAGTGCGTGTCTTCGCTCGTCGCCTCGACCTCGTCGCGGTCGAAGTGGATCGTGCCGTTCAGGACCTCGGACCAGGTGACGATCCGCCACGTGCCATTGAGGGTCTGCCACGCCGCCTCTGCCGTGGTCGGCACGGCGCACGGGGGCACTCGACCGCCGCAGGCGACGGACAGGGTGGCGGCGAAGAACGCGATGACGAGGGCGGTGCGCATGCCTCGGACAGTGCCGGTCGCGCCGCGGATCGTCAACGGGTTGCGTCGCCCCACTGCACGACGTCGATCGCGGTAACGGGGGCTCCGTCGACCGTCAGCGAGACGCCGTCGGCCAGCCCGCGCCGCTTCACCCAGCCGAGCGCCATCGGCCCGTCAGGGGTGTCGGCGACGCGGATGATCTCGCCGACGGACCGGTCCCCGGTCTGCACGGCGGCGCCGGGGGCTGCGTTCACCGCGAGGCGGCACAGGCGACGCGCGGGCGTGCCGCGGCTGTGCAGGCGTTCGATGACTTCCTGGCCGAGGTAGCAGCCCTTGTCGAACGACACGCGGTCCCAGGCGCCGGCCTCGAGGGGGATCGACGCGCCCGGAGCGAGCTCGACCCCATCGGACGGGATGCCGGCGGCGACCTCTTCGGCCTGCAGCGCAGCTTCGCTCGTGTCCGTCAGGCCGGTGCCCGCCACGAGGTCGGCGCGCTCGGCGGCGGGCACGAGGGCGAGCCGTGCGGCCCAGGGGCCGTGGGCCGCGTCGACGTGCGGATGCGCATCGAGGTGGCCCGCCGCGGTGTCGCCGACGAGCAGGATCGGGGCGAGGGACGTCTCGGTCGCGAGCGTGACGTCCTCCATGATGACGAACCGGTCGAGGTGCTCGGCGAGCCCGGCGCCGGCGCCCTTCGGGACGATCGCGTAGACCGTGCCGTCGTTCACCACCCACCAACCGCTGGCGACGACGCGACCGTTGATGTCGGTGGCGATGCCGCGCCCGCCGCCGGTCGACGGCCACGTGCGGGTGTCGGCGGTGAGCTTCGTCTGCAGGTAGGGCAGCACGTCGGCGCCGGTGAGGGCGAGGACGTCTGCGTCGAGCGTGACGGCGGCGGTGCCGGCGCGGAGCGCGGCGCGTCCGGGGTCGTCAGCAGGGGGACGGGTCGGCATGTCGAGTCGGGGACGAGGTCAGCCGTTGCGTGCCGAGCGGCCGGACACGACCGTCGGGCCGGCTTCGGCATCGAGCCGATCCGCCAGCTCGGCCAGCGTAATCATCGACGCCCCCCGCGCCACCACGTCAAAGAACGCGAGGTAGCTGTCGCGCTTCTTCGTCCACGCCCGGCGCAGGTCCGGCTGGCGCGCCGCGAGCGAGGGCAGCACCCCGCTGTCGTTGCGGTCCATGAAGTCCACGCCGTGGAACTCGACCTGCAGGGTGCGCTGGCCGGCCTTGAACGAGCGCCCGAGAGCGCGCGCGCCAACCGGGGGCAGGCCGCCGATCGACGTGCCGATGACCGGGACGCGGGTCCACGGGGTCACGCCGACGGGGATCTCCCACAGCGGCAGGCTGTGCTTGCGGTCGCCGGGGCGCGAGAAGTCGTAGCGCGACGGGCGGTACGGCTGCAGCGGCGCACGCAGCGCCGCGGGGTGCGTCATCGACGACCCGCTGGGGCGACCGACGGCGGCCATGACCGCCATCACCGCGCCCTTGGCGAGGTAGTACGGCGGGCAGGGGAACACGCTGCTGTCGTACCGGTACCCGCGCTCGGCGAGGATGCGCAGGATCCGCGTGTCGACGTTGTAGCCGGGGGTACGGAACCCGACGGGGCGGGTGCCGACGGC
>Ga0070729_10001087_pt1 | contig 45643 bp, 43 predicted proteins | sample tdDd472_FD_66725 | JGI IMG/M metagenome (GOLD analysis project Ga0070729, IMG submission 66725) | Marine sediment microbial communities from the Atlantic coast under amendment with organic carbon and nitrate - tdDd47.2 | ecosystem: Environmental > Aquatic > Marine > Coastal > Sediment | place... | reverse complement strand
ATAAGCATCGCGTTAACAGGTGCACAGTCAACGGGGGCGGCATCCGACAATGAGCACGGCTCAATCAGATCAGGGAATCAAATTCGGCCCGTGGTGGTTATCCCCCGGCGTTGAGCGCAGACACGTCGTAGTGATGTTCGCAGTGAACTGGATCTCGATGATGCTTGTGCCGTTCATCAACTTTATCCAGCCGCTCGTGTTTCAGGGAATGGAGGTTCCGCCGGAGCAGCAGGGCACACTCACTTCAAATCTCGGACTGCTTAGTGACGTTATTGCTCTTGGAGTGATGGTGTTCATCGGTGCATTGTGTGACCGCACCGGTCGTCGCGTCATTGTGATGGCCGGCTTTCTGGTTCTGGTGGCAGGCCTGGCGCTCTACCCGCGTGCCGAAGGCATCACCCAGTTGTATATGTTCCGCGGTCTGGTCGGCCTCGGTATGGGCATTATCTCGACGACAATGTTAACGGTGATACAGGACTATCCGCAGAATCGATCACGCGGTAAGTACACCGGAATGAATAGCGTTTTCAGTGGCTTAGGTGTAATGGTCATGGCTGTCGGGATCATGAGGTTGCCCGAAATGTTTGTCGACCAGGGCGCCGCCCAGAATGAAGCTGTTATTAACACCTTCATGATTTGTGTCGGTATCGGCATCTTCGCAGCGCTGCTTGCACGTTTCGGTCTCTACGGAAAACTGCCCGACCCGGAGCACCGCACTCCGAGTGTCTTCTCCGGAATCACTGATGCGATGGCAGAGGCGCGTAAGAACCCGCGCCTGATGTTGTCATTTGTCGCCGGCTTCGCCGCCCGGGGAGACCTGGCAGTTGCCGGCACCTACTTCGCTTTATGGTTTATGTACGTTGGTACCGGGCAGGGATTGGACAGTACCGAGGTCGCGGCAACCAGCGGCCAGTACTTCGGCATTCTGAATCTGGCCATCATGCTGTGGGCGCCAATCTACGGCATCATCATTGACCGGGTGAACAGGGTCACTGCCGTGACGCTCGGTTTGGCAACAGCGTCGGTCGGTTACTTTGTTATGGGCATGATTGATGACCCGTTCAATCCGGCGATCATTATTCCGGCATGTATTCTGCTGGGCATGGGTGAAACCAGCGCTGTTGTCAGCTGTGGTTCGCTCGCAGGGCAAGAGGCACCTGCCCGTATACGCGGCTCTATCATTGGCTTCTACGCCCTCTGCGGCTCATTTGGCATACTAACCTTAAGTTTTCTGTGCGGCCGGATATTCGACGCTTTTTCTCCGAACGCACCGTTCATTTTTATGGGTCTGGTAAACCTCGCAGTGGTATTCCTCGCCATCTACGTTCGGATTCGCCACGGCGAAAGTGAGCGGGCGGCATAACAACAAAAACAGTTACGGCAAATTCCAACAGGTATTCACATGGCAAATAAATCCGAAGCAACCGAACTCTACTCCCGTAAAGACACGATGTTTGAAACGGACGACAAGAAGAATGCATTCATGAATGCATGGCTCGCCTATAAAGAACAAACCGATGCGCAGGACAGAGAGTTTGCCGATAAGGAAACGGAAGTCGGCGAGGCGGTAATAGCTCTTGTCAGCGAAATACTCGGTAAAGAAAAACCGTTGATTGAAGGGCGCGAACAAGAATTCGGCCGTGTTATCGGTAATGTATTCAGAACGATGCAAACGCTGGTTCCCTATCATCATCAGGGTAACGACGGCCTGATCAAGGAGCAGCTGAAGTGGTACGAATTCGGCATGCGTGAAGGACTGGTCGACAAGATCATCGAGCACGACGTTGAGTCGATGCGCAACATCCTCGGTGAACGCGGTGGTTGGGCTGCAAGCACTGGCAGGCTTGAGCTGGCGCTCGATGCGCTGACTACGCCAACCTGTTTTCGCGATCTTGTTTTAGGCGAAGGTTTCGAGCTTTCACCAACCAAACTAAGCTACAAGTCGCCCTACGGTCGCGTCATCGCAATGGGCCATAAGCGCGGCATCTGGACGAACCTGACAGAAGAGCGTATTCACAATATCTGGACCATTCCACGCTACCAAGGCTATGCCGACATCATGGGTGTGCACTTTGAAATCTCCCCATGGGATGAAGACACCCGCATGATTACGGTCGAAGTATTTCCGCTGGGTGAGGCGCCTGCCTGATGAGCAAGCGGGCTGACGAAGACTATGATCCGGATGGCAGCCGCCTGCCGGTAAAAATTGATTCGACATCCAACGGCGAATTCATGCCCCAACCGATTAGCCGGGCCAATGAACACGGCAATGCGCTGGCGCATGAGCAAGCAGAAACCTTTGCCAAAAAACTGGGCTTGAGTCGCCGGGGTTTTCTGACTTCGACCTGCGGTGCGGCCAGCACACTGTTGGCTATGAATGCTGCAAATGCAGCTGCAGGCAAAACCGGCGGGGGCTTCAATATCCCCGCCGCTGCAGCGTTTGAGCCGGATCTGGCTGACTCAGTATTGGGCGGTGACGACTTTATTTTTGATATCCAGGGCCATCACACCGGGCCGCTGGAAACCTGGCGGGACGACCCCGCACGGTTCAAGAAACGTTTTGTTTTTAAATTCCAGCCGCAAAGTAATTGTGATTACCCTGCGCCCGATGAAGACATCGGCTTCATGAATTGTTTCACCAGCGATGCCTTCGCTAAAGAAATCTTTCTTGATAGCGATACCGATCTCGCCGTGCTCACATTCTCACCCTCGCCGGTTGAGCGGATGTCACTGACGTATTCAGAAGCGGCGGCAACGCGTGAACTTGTCGATGGCATGAAGGGTACTAACCGATTGTTGCTTCACGGCCGCTCCATCCCGAATTTGCCGGGCGATATCGAACGCATGCCCGAAGTGGTTGAAGAGTGGGGCATCTCTGCATGGAAGACGTATACGCAGTATGGCCCTGACCTTGCCAGCGGCTGGTGGTTTACCGACCCGGTCGGTGAGCGTTTCATAGAGGCTGTGCGGGACTCCGGGGTAAAGCTGGTGTGTGTGCACAAGGGGTTGCCACTGCCCTTTCCTGCCATGGGCGAGAAGAACCTCGGCTACCGTTTGTGCACCGACATAGGGCCTGTGGCGAAAGCCAATCCCGATATTACGTTTATCGTTTATCACTCGGGTTTCGACATTACGATGACCGAAGGACCTTACGTGCGCGGCAAGCCGGTGGGTGGTATTGACCACCTGATCGACTCTCTGCTGGATAACGGTATTCCGCCTAACAGTAATGTCTATGCCGAGCTGGGTACGACTTGGCGCGAACTGATGAAAGACCCGGATCAGGCGTCTCACTCCATCGGCAAATTATTGAAGTACGTTGGCGAAGACCGGTTGGTGTGGGGCACAGATTGCATCTGGTACGGCTCGCCGCAGGATCAGATTCAGGCGTTTCGCACGTTCCAGATTTCCGCAGAGCATCAGGAAAAGTACGGCTATCCGGCGATTACGCCGCAGATTCGCGCCAAGGTATTCGGGCTGAATGCGGCGGTACCCTACGGTATTTCAGCCGCAGAGATTAAGGCTCAAACTCAAGGCGATGCGGTCGCCGCGAGCCGCGAGAATTATAAGAACCAGACTGACCCGAGCTTTCTGACTTATGGCCCGCGCACCCGGCGCGAGTTTCTTAAATTTATCCGCTCAGGCCATGCCTGAGCCGGTTTACGAACGAGGAGAATAAAATGGACGCAGCTGAACAGCTAAAAGACGAACTCAACAACGATTTGAAAACCCGCATGAAGGACACGATGTCCGAGGCGGAGCTGGCCCGTGCCGATGCGATCATGAAGGGCTGGTTCATCTTCAACGACTACGCGTTGTTGCTGGAGAATAATTGTAACGAGCGCCTCGTGGAGATCGGCAGACAGGCTGCCGACATGATCGCCAAAGAGATTGGCCAGGAACGCGACCTGATTGACGGACGTGATGCCGAGTTCGGCCGGATTCTTGCCAATACCATCCGGACGTTCCAGATGACGCTGCCGTATCAGCATCAGGGCAACGATGCGCTTATGAAAGAACAGCTCAAGTGGATGGACTACGGTCAGCAGAAAGACCGCACCGCAGAAATGGTGCAGTTTGATGTCGATTCGATGAAAGAAATCTTTGAAGAACGCCGCTACTGGATTGAAGAAACCGGCGATGTCAGCCTGGCCCTGGATGCCGTTACTACACCAACCTGCTTTCGCGATCTCACTGTTGCCGATGGCATCGAGTTCAACGAAGACCGCACCGAAATATCCTATGTATCACCGTACCAGCGGGTGCTCGAAAAAGGCTGGCTGAGAAATATCTGGACAGGGCTGACCGAACAGTACATCCACGAGCAGTGGACGATCCCCCGTTTTGCCGGCTATCAGCATCACTTCCAGGTTCGTTTTGAAGTGGACCCCTGGGATGAAGCCACACGCGTCGTCCGTATCCGGGTGCATCCCAAAGACTGACCGGTTGTGAGTGCACCCGACTACCTGAGGCTGTCGGGCACCGAACTGCCGGAGCCCGGCAAAGCGGCAGCACACAAAGCCATCGTCGTTATTGAAGAGGGCCTCGACCCTGCTGCGCAGTCCGCGTTAGCCGCATGGCTGGTCGACCAGCACTGCTTGTACGCGATGGTCTGGGCGCGGGGCTTGCTGGGTAGCCAATGCCCCGCAGTTGTCGATGCGATATGGATAGCCAGCCGGCAGGCCTTTCCGACGACTGCCGTACCTGATGACCGGGTCGTTATTGCGACCAGCCACGAAGGTGAGTCGCTTAAAGACGTGTTCTGGTTCGCGAAGAATACGGCGAGTCATCCGTGCGACCCGTTGGACCACACAGTGATTTTGCATATCGGTAGCACCGGGCGAGAGCAGGAACTTCTAGAGAGTTTTGCTGCTGCTTAGGCGTTGAGTTCAATCTTGTGGACGTCGATCAAGTAGCCACCCTGTTCGCCGGCTCTGGCTACGGTGAGTAAATACTTCAGACCGTGAAACGTCAGTTCGTTTCTGTCGCCGATATTGAATGAGCCGGTAATCTCGGCACGGACGCCGGCCTGTTCTTCTGCAGTTGCGTCTTCAACTGCCAGCCATTTTTCAGCGATAGCATCCACCAGCCCCGCCAGAGGCTGAAGGTTGGTTCGCATCATGCTGCCGCCGCAACTCATGGTGTCATGATACCCCGAAGCCCCGCCGTTCTGCGCTATGCTCTTGTAATGGCTGAATTTACGGGCTTTGTTGAAGAGCAGCTGGGCGCTGCACTGGGCGACCCCGGCCGGGTCAGAAGCCGGCGGATGTTCGGTGGTTGGGGTATCTACATCGACGACGTGATGTGCGCCCTTATCGGCGACGACGCCTTGTATCTGAAAGTAGATGAGCAGTCAGTGCCGCATTTTAAGGAACGGGAACTCGAGCAGTTCATGTATCCGAAAGACGGCAAGCTCGTTGGCATGTCGTACTACCGGGCACCGGAAGATGTGTTTGATGACCCGGATGAGATGCGGCACTGGGCTGTGCTAGCGTTGGAGGCGGCATTGCGTTCGCGATGATGGCGAGCAGTCGGGATTGATCAGGAGGCGGGGATGACTACAGCAACAGAACCACGTTACGCAGGTTTCTGGATTCGTGTGGCAGCAGCGCTGCTCGATACGATTTGGGTGGTCGCTCTTATTGCTGCGACGGTCTGGGTTGTGACAAGTGTGGATGCATTCACGGCAAGTGAAGGCGCAAAGACCTTCTGGTACTTCATGTCGTGGGACATCATTCCGGCGATCGTGGTGATTGTGTTGTGGGTGTATCGCTCGGCAACGCCGGGTAAAGAAGTGCTGAAACTGACAATCGTCGATGCCCGCACGCTGCAGCCGCCCTCGAAGGGCCAGCTGATTGGCCGCTATCTCGGCTACTACATTTCAATGATCCCGCTATTCCTTGGCATCATCTGGGTGGCATTTGATAAACGTAAACAGGGCTGGCATGACAAGCTTGCCGGCACGCTGGTTATATACACGTAGCCGGCTTGCGCAACTGACTACGCGCTTTGGCGCACCTGTTCCAGCTTCTGCTCGATGACATCCTTGTTGTCGCATTTGTTCGGCGCTTCGGGGCGGAGACCCAGGCGCGTCATCAGCGCCATGTCGTCATCGGCTTCAGGGTTCTCGGTGGTCAGTAGTTTCTCACCGTAAAAGATCGAGTTAGCACCGGCAAAGAAACACATTGCCTGGGTTTCGTCACTCATCTCGGTACGCCCTGCAGACAGTCGCACATGTGATTGGGGCATCAGAATTCGTGCCACCGCAATGGTCCGCACAAAGTCGATGCCGTCGACTTCGTCTACACCCTCCAGCGGTGTGCCTTTTACAGCGACCAGCTGGTTAATGGGCACACTGGACGGCTGCTCCGGCATGGTTGCCAGCGTTTGTAGCAACTCGATACGGTCCTGTTCGGCTTCACCCATGCCGATAATGCCGCCACAGCAGATTTTCATGCCGGCATCGCGAACATTCTTCAATGTATCCAGACGATGCTGGAACGTGCGCGTGGTGATGATTTTGTCGTAGAAGTTTTCCGAGCTGTCGATGTTGTGGTTGTAGTAGTCGAGCCCCGCATCTTTCAGTTCTTCTGCCGCTTCCGGCGTCAGCATGCCAAGGGTCGCGCAGGTTTCCATGCCGAGTTCGCCGACAGCCTTAACCATCTCCGCGATCTGGGTAACCTGTTTCGGCTTCGGGCTGCGGTAGGCCGCACCCATGCAAAAGCGTGTCGCACCTTTGTCTTTAGCCGCGCGGGCGTTGGCCAATACCGCATCGATATCCATCAGCGGTTCGCTGTTTACGTTGGTATCAAAACGCACGCTCTGCGGGCAGTAACTGCAGTCTTCCGGGCAGGCGCCGGTTTTAATGCTGAGCAAAGTACTGATCTGCACTTCATGCGGGTCGAAGTTCTCGCGGTGAATGCTCTGTGCCTTGAACAACAGGTCATTAAACGGCATTTCCCAGAGTGCGCGTACTTCGTCAACGGTCCAGTCAGTGCGGGGAGTCAGGTCAGCAGGGGTAATCATTTCAATAGCTTCCGGTTATTTTCGGGGCTGTCGGGCTGCGGTCACAGCCTTCAGGCTGTGCAGTATCTGAAGCGGCTCGCGGGCTGTCAACCTGAGGAGCCGGATTTGGTTAACAGGCCAGTGTTTCTGCCACTTACAGTGGGCCATTTGCAGTGTTTCCGCCCGTCGCGCTGCGTACTTTGCGGGCAGCGTTACGGCGTTGCTGCAGAGCCTGTTTTCAAAGACTTGTGTCGGGGGTGCCACGATGATTTGCTGCGCGTTACCGGGCCGTGTTGCCACTGCGGGATGCCTGTTCCGGGCCCAATCGGAGAAACGGCACGTGTCTGTGCTGCTTGTACAACGGAGCCTCTGTTCGCCTATTGTGTCGCCGGTTTTGATTACGCCTATCCGGCCGATCAGCTAATTCAGGCGTTCAAGTTTCGTAAACAATTGGCCGCCGGCCATGCGCTCATTCGCTTGCTGCCGGAGATTATTCTCGAGCAGTACCGGCGTGATTCTGTGTCGTTGCCGGAGTTGATGGTGCCGGTACCGTTACATTTTGTGCGGCGGCTAAGGCGGGGTTTTAATCAGGCCGACGAAATTGCGGGGGTGTTATCCCGGCAATTAGGCTTGCCGGTTGCGCGGGCGTTACGGCGCACTGTAGCAACGCCGCCGCAGTCGGCGCTAAGCCGCAAAGAGCGCGGGCGAAATCTGCAACATGCCTTCAGGGTCACACGCCCCCGCCTGATCGAAGGCGCGACGGTAGCTCTGGTAGATGACGTAGTGACTACCGGCAGTACTCTGCAGGCTGCTGCCGCAAAGCTGGCTGCAGCCGGCGCTGCGCAGGTGCATGTCTGGTTGTTGGCACGAACGTGCTAGCTGGCTATATGAGGCTGTAATGAAGCACTATGCCGGCGAATACCGCGGCACCCACATACCTGTTATCCAGAAACGCTTTGAAGCACTTTTCCGGGTTACGGCTGCGGATCGAATAGAACTGGCGGGCCAGCATGATTACGACGGTCATCAGCGCCAGTGAGTACCAGCCGCCAAGCTCTGCCTGCTCACCGATTAGCTGCAGCGCGAATACAAAGATGATCTGCAAAATACCGATCACGTAGACATCGAGCTCGCCGAACAGGATGGCTGTGGATTTAATGCCGGCCTTCAGGTCATCTTCGCGGTCAGCCATTGCGTACATCGTGTCGTAGATCACCGCCCAGATGACAACCGCTAACCACATTAACCACGCGAGCTGCGGCACCGCGCCGGTTTCTGCTGCGAAGGCCATGGGTATGGCCCAACCGAATGCCGCGCCAAGTATGAACTGCGGGGCCGCGAAGAACCGTTTGGCAAACGGATAGACCAGCGTTAACACCGCACCGCCTACGGCATATTGCAGTGTCAGTGTGTTCAGTGTCAGTGCCAGCGAAAAGGCAATGAGCAGCAGCACGCCGCATATGACCAACGCTTCAACGGGGCTGACGACGCCGGCCGCTAATGGCCGGTTCCTGGTGCGCTCAACCTGCGGGTCGAGTTTACGGTCGGCAAAGTCGTTGAAGACGCAGCCGGCCGAACGCATAACGATGACACCGACGACAAACACAGCGAAAACACCAGATTGCGGGTGACCGTTGGCGGCAATCCACAGGCCCCACAATGTCGGCCATAGCAGCAGCCAGATACCGATCGGCCGGTCTAGCCGCATCAGCCGTGCGTACGCACCGAGTTGGCGCAGTACTTCGTCGATGTAAGGGTTTCCGGTAGCCGCGGCAGTTTTAGGTTCGCCGGTTTCGTCAGTCATCGCTTAGTTGCTGTCGCCATGAATAGCCTTGAGAAAAACCTCAATAACCCAGAGCTCGTCGCCGGAGGCAAACCGGAACGATGAGCGCCGTGCCCAAAGTTCACTCACGCCGTTCGCACACCAGGAGTCCGGTACGAGATGGTTACACGGTATCCGTGCAAACTCGAAATTGCCACGGCTTACATCCTGCATGAGTTGCAAACGCTCACCGAGAGGTTGTGTGCCGAGTGTTCGCAGCCAGGGCTGAGCTGCCGCTGTTGCTGCCGGAATAACGGTCTCGGCATAGAGGCCCGGTATGTCATCACACCACATGACGATTTCCCGTCGGTCTCCGGCACAGGGTGCCCAGTCGGCATGTTGTTTGAGCCAGCCGGCCCCGGCATCGTCCGTTGTAAGTACCTGCAGGCGGAAGCTGTTACTGCAATGGCGTTGCACCCGGGCGGTTAGCAGACCGCTTTCCAGCAACCAAGGTTGCAGTGAGCCGGCGTCGCCGGCCAATTCACTGTTCCAGTGAACGTTGTTGTCTGCAGATATGTCCGGCTGAATATTCATTAACGTGTGCGGCTGTCGCCACCCGATAAGTTGGTGCCGTAAAGTTTACCCCAATCTTCGCGCGCGGTATGCCGGGCTATGGCCTCAGACTTTGACGAATTCCTGATGCTGGCCTATCCAGCGGTCGATGATCTGCTGCACGCGGCCATCATGTGAGGCTGAATCAGCTTTCAGCAGCGCCGTTCCCATTTGGTTGACGGCCGGCATCAGGTCGGCATCGCGCACCAGGTCGGCTACGCGCAGCTGCTGGATGCCGGTCTGGCGTTTGCCCAGCACCTCGCCCGGCCCGCGCAGTTCCAAATCCTTTTGGGCAACGACAAAGCCGTCGTTGGTCTCCCGCATCACGTTGAGCCGCTGCTCGGCGACATTCGACAGCGGGCTTTTGTACATCAGCACACAGGCGCTCTGTTCGGAACCGCGACCGACCCGGCCGCGCAACTGATGCAATTGCGATAAGCCCATGCGTTCGGCATTTTCGATAACCATTAGCGTGGCCTCGGGCACATCCACTCCGACTTCAATAACAGTAGTGGCAACCAGTAAGTGAAGTTTGCCTGTGGCAAACGCTTTCATCGTCCGGTCTTTCTCGGCGGCCTTCATGCGGCCGTGAATCAGCCCGATGTTCAGCTCGGGCAAAGCATCGCTTAATGCTTTGTGGGTGGTCTCCGCAGCCTGATAGTCGAGTACTTCGCTGTCTTCAATCAACGGGCATACCCAGTACGCGCGCTGGCCACCACGGCAGGCATCGCGAATACGTGTAATGACTTCGGCACGCCGCTGATCGGAGATTGCCACGGTATGCACCGGCGTGCGGCCCGGCGGCAGCTCCCGGATAATTGAGGTATCAAGATCGGCATACATCGTCATTGCCAGTGTGCGGGGAATAGGCGTGGCAGTCATAACGAGCTGATGCGGGCGGGTATCGCCACTGCTGCCCTTTTCGATCAGGGCCAGTCGTTGCTCCACCCCGAAGCGGTGCTGCTCGTCAACGACTACCAGCCCGAGGCTATGGTACTCAACAGCTTCCTGAAACAAAGCGTGAGTGCCGACAATCAGTTGCGCATGTCCTTCGGCAATGCCTTTGTATGCCTCAGTGCGGGCCTTGCCTGTAAGCGTGCCGGTCAGCCATGCGACATTGATGTCGAGCGGTTGCAGCCATTTTGCAAAGTTGTCGCGGTGCTGCTCGGCAAGCAGTTCGGTAGGAGCCATCACCGCTACCTGATGACCGGCGCTGATTACGTCAAGAGCCGCTGCCGCGGCAACCACAGTTTTGCCACAGCCGACATCGCCCTGTATGAGGCGCATCATCGGGTGAGGTTGCCGGATGTCCGCACTGATATCGTCGAGCGAACCCTGTTGATCGCCGGTTAGCTGAAAGCCCAGGCTGTCTGTGAAGCGTTTAACGAGTTGCGGGTCGCCCGGCACTGCAAAGCCCTTCTCCTGCTGAGTATTCTGTTTGAGCTTCCGCAGGCTTAAGTGATGCGCCAGTATTTCTTCGAGCGCCAGCCGCTTCTGGCTTGCATGACGGCCGTCCTCGAGTTCTTCCAACTGTGTGCCGGTGGGCGGGCGGTGCAGGAACAACAGCGCCTCCTGCAGATTCGGCAGCTTCTCTTTTGCCAACAGCTCGTCGGGCAACAGATTGGCGATACCGCCCAGCCTTGCATCGATGGCCTGCGAGACCAGACTGCGCAATCTGAACTGCTGCAGCCCTTCTGTGGCGGGGTACACCGGTGTCAGGTGATCATCGAGCTCTTCTGTGTCGCCGGCCCTGAGCAACGTGTACTCCGGGTGCACCATTTCATAGCCCGAAGGTCCTTTGCGCACTTCGCCAAAACAGCGCACGCGTTTGCCTTTGGCGAGCGTTGCCTGCTGGGCTTTCGAAAAATAGAAGAATCGCAGTGTCAGAATGCCGGTGCCATCGCTGACTTTGCAGAGCATCGTTCGCCGCCGGCGGAACACGATCTCCGTCAGTTCGACCTCGGCCTCCACGACGGTTTTCTGGCCCGGGCGCAGCTCGCCGATGCGACTGATACGGGTTCGGTCTTCATAGCGTTGCGGCAACAGGAATAGCAGGTCATCGGGCACGAACACGTTTAGCCGGCCGAGTTTCTCAGCCAGCGCCGGCCCGACGCCTTTCAGATCGGTGAGTTGTTCGACTGTTGCCACAACCTCTTATAAAGACAATATGGCGTCGGCTTCAACCAGCGATCCTAGCGGCAGCGCGCTGATCTCGAGCGCCGCACGCGCCGGGTAAGGCTCGGGGAAGTACTGCGCCATGATTTCGTTAACGGCGGCAAAGTTACCGAGGTCTGTAAGAAATATCGTTACTTTGACGGCATCGTTCAGGCTGCCGCCGGAGGCTTCGGCAACTGCAGCCATGTTCCTGAACACCTGATGGATTTGCTCATTGATGTCGTCACTGACGATTTTGCCGGAGGCAGGGTCGAGCGGTATCTGGCCCGAGATATAGACGGTGTCGCCGGCCTTGATGGCTTGAGAGTAAACGCCGATTGCCGCGGGGGCGTTGTCGGTGTGAATCGCTTGCTTGGGCATTGCAGTGTTCCTTATCAATAGGGACAGCCAGTAGCTGCCCGGAAATCCGGTGTCGGGAAATCAATTGGATAAGTGGATGGTAGCGGAAACGCCAAAGACAATCTTTACGCGCAGGTGCGTGTCACTCTGCGCACGACTTTCATCCTGCGGATCTCGCGCAGTACCTGTGCCAGATTCGCGCGATCTTTCACCAGAATCGTGAAGCGCAGTTCGACGAAGTCGGCTTCTGACTCATCGACGGATACCTGCTCGATATTTGATTCCGACGCGGCGATGCGGGCAGCCACTTCGGCCAGTGTGCCCGGCTTGTGTTCTGTCTCAACCCGCAGTTCGGCCGTAAAGTCGCGGTCGATATCTTCCGACCAGTGCATCGAAATCCATTTGTCCGGCTGTTTGCTGTATTGGCTCAGGTTACCGCAGATGTTGCGATGTATAACGATGCCCCGGCCGCTACTCAGGTAGCCCATAATATCGTCGCCCGGCAGCGGGTGGCAGCAACGGGCATAGCTGACAACCATGCCTTCGGTGCCGGCAACAGCGATGCTGGCTGCCGGAATTTCACCGGTTCGCTCGGCGCGGTCATCATCCTGAGCCAGCATTTGCGCCACGACCGGCGCGAGCCGCTGGCCCATGCCCAGTTGCTCATACAGTTCGGAGGTTTTCCGCAGGTTGAACTCGCGCAACACTGAGCGCATGCGTTTGCGATTTACTTTGCGCATCGATGAGCCGAAGTTGGCCAGCGACTGATTGAGCAGACGCCGGCCCAGCTCCACAGCCTCGTTGCGTCGCAGATTCTTCAGGTACTGGCGAATGCTGTAGCGGGCCTTGGCGGTAGCGACGTAGTTAACCCAAACAGCGTTCGGATGAGCGCGCTTCGAGGTAACAATTTCTACCGTCTGACCGTTCTTCAACACGGTGCGTAGCGGCACCAGGCGCCGGTCGATCTTGGCCGCGACGCAATGGTTGCCGACACCGGTATGGACGGCGTACGCAAAGTCGATGCAGGTGGCGCCGCGAGGCAAGCGCAGAATGTCACCCTTCGGCGTAAACACATACACCTTGTCGGGGAACAGATCGACTTTGACGTTCTCCATGAACTCTTCGGAACTCGCCGCTGTTTGCAGTTCGGTAATCGATTGCAGCCATTCGCGTGCACGTGCCTGCGGGGAAATGACGGACGGGTCGGCCTGCTTGTACTGCCAGTGTGAGGCCACCCCGCTTTCAGCGAGTATGTCCATTTCACGGGTACGAATTTGAACTTCCAGCGGAATACCGTTGGGGCCGAACAGCGTGGTGTGCAGTGACTGGTAGCCGTTTACACGGGGTATCGCGATGTAATCCTTGAAGCGACCCGGCATCGGTTTGTAGAGCTGGTGAACGATGCCGAGGGTGCGGTAGCAGGTATCAACATCGTCGACGATGAGCCGGAAGCCGAAGACGTCAACGATCTCGCTTAATGCACGCTTCTTGTCGCGCATTTTGCGGTAAATGCTGTAAAGGTTTTTTTTGCGGCCGTAAACGCTGGCACTAATGTCGGCGCTGCGCAGTGCATGACGCAGGCGGTCGGACATCTTGCGGACGATCTGCCGTTGGTTGCCCTGCGCCGTTTTCAGCGCGCGCTCGATCACTCGCGCGCGGAACGGATGGCAGTTCACAAAGCCAAGCTCTTCAAGCTCGGTCTTCAGCGAGTTGATTCCCAGACGGTTGGCGATCGGTGCATAAATCTCTAACGTTTCGCGGGCAATCCGGGCGCGTTTTTCGGGAGACAGCGAGTCGAGTGTTTGCATGTTGTGTAAACGGTCAGCCAACTTGACGAGGATCACGCGAATGTCCTCGACCATTGCCAACATCATTTTGCGAAAGCTTTCGACCTGTGCTTCGGTGCGACTGGTGAAGTTCAGCTTGTCGAGTTTGCTGACACCGTCGACCAGCACCGCAACCGACTGACCAAACCGCTTTTCGATTTCGTTGAGCTCTACCGGGGTGTCTTCCACGACGTCATGCAGTAACGCCGCCATGATGCAGTCGGCATCCATTTTGAGGTCGGCAAGCGTGGCGGCAACAGCAACGGGATGAGTAATGTAAGGCTGCCCGGAGGCGCGCATCTGGCCTTCGTGGGCACGGGCACCAAATTCAAAAGCATCCGTCACGCGCTCCTGCTGCTCGGCATCGAGATAGTCGAGCTTGGCGAGCAGGGCCTTGAACCCGGAGTTGCGAAACACTCCGGGTAAGCGGCCACGGATTGAAGCAGCGTATTCCATAAAAACTGAGCCTTAAAACATTAAGACTCAGTATATAGGACAGCCGCACACTGCATAGTGCAGCGTTGGCAGTTTCTGTCGGCCTATAGCGGTGTTTCCGCCGGGCAAAAAATAACCCGCACAAGGCGGGTTATCTGGATATTCGCTGCCGGGGCGTTACAGCGTCGGCGCCTCATTATCCAGCTGCGGGATCGGCGTATTCGCCAGAATCTCTTCGGCATCCTGGGCGGCCAGCAGGTCTTCTTCCGGCTCATCTATCTCATCAAGGATGTCACGAGTCACAAGGCCTTCGGCAATTTCACGCAGCGCGACAACGGTCGGCTTGTCGTTTTCCCACTCGACGAGGGGTTCAGCGCCATTCGCCAGACGGCGGGCGCGCTTGGCAGCCACGGTAACCAGTTCGAACAGGTTCTCCATGTTCTCCATGCAATCTTCTACGGTAATTCGTGCCATGTTCGTGTATCCGTTAGTGCTTAAACAGGGGCTTCCGGAGCCTCCGGATGCCGGACCGCAATATACAGCTGCGGCGAAAGGTCGGGCAGATTAACGCCACCGTAGCCAACTTGCAAGAGCTGCCGGCGCCAATACGTTAACTAAGCAGCTGTTTTACAGCGTCTTTTACTGCCTGCGCAGAGGTGCTGTTAGCGCTGCCGGAGCCCTGGATGATGGTCTGCAAGGCTTTGGTTGCGGTTTCCAGGTCGTCATTGATGACCGCGTAGTCGAATTCGCTCCAGTGCCCGATATCGGCTACCGAGTCGGCCAACCGCCGCGCGATGACTTCATCGCGGTCGGTAGCGCGGCCCCGCAGCCGCTGTTCGAGCTCTGCAACAGACGGCGGCAGGATGAAAATCGTTTCACAGCCGGGCATGTTTTCGCGCACCTGCTGAGCGCCCTGCCAGTCAATTTCAAGAATGACGTTGTGACCCGCGTTTAGCTGCTTGTCGACCTCGCGGCGCGATGTGCCGTAGTGGTTATCGAAAACATCGGCATGCTCGAGGAAGTCACCCTTATCGACCATCGTGATGAATTCGTCTTTGTCGACGAAGTTGTAGTGCACGCCATTCTTTTCGTTATGCCGCTTCTCACGGGTGGTAAACGAAATCGAAAACTTTAGTGCGGGGTCGGCTTCCATGATGCGATTGACGAGCGTTGTTTTGCCTGCACCCGAAGGTGCTGAAATAACAAACAGCCTGCCTTTAGATGTCATCGTGCTGCCCGGAATCAGAGGCCGCGCAGGTCGGCGTCTTTAAGTACCTGCTGCCGGCCTTCTTCATCAGCCGCGATGTGCTGGGTGCGCGCCATATTCCGCCAGGCACGTGCTTCTTTGGAATCGTTGGTCCAGCTGAGCCGCATTGACAGGCGCCACTTCGGCTCGCCGTCATGCTCGTCTTCCTCAAGCCGCATTTGCAGACTGTAGGGCGATTTCGTAAAGCCCAATTCGGTGATCTGCAGGTCGCTGTTCATGCGCTCCTGACCGAGAACCCAATCGAAATACTTGGCCCGCAGGATCTGGTAATACTTGCGACCGAACTCGCGGGCCTGTGCTTCTGTTTCGAACCACTGCGCTGCATCGATGTAACCGATAGCGTAGCTCTCGGATGTGGTCAGCAGCGAGACTTCGGCAATATCAGCAGGCTTGACCGCAGCTTCTGCGGAGATGATCAGATTGCCGCTAGCCGAGCTACGCATCACAGTGGTATCGCTAACTGTGTAGCTGTCGCCCAGTTTATAGCCCATGAACTCGCCCTGGCCTGCATCGGCCAGCACAGCTACCGGAGTCATTATTAGAATGGCCAACAGCAGACGAATGCTGCGGATTCTGTGGTTGGTAGGCGTATTTGGCAACGGTCTGCTCCGCACTGGCGTGGCTGGTTAGCGTGCTATATTACCGAAAAATCATAAACCCGCCGCAGTAAATGTCTGCCGGTCGGGCCTTTATTCGATATCTCACACAGACTTCTCATGCAGATGTCCCGCGCAGACGCCGCTCGCAGGCCCTGCACAATCAGGATAAGTTGTTGCAGTTAACGCGCCGCATTGCCGTTCTTCTGACCGCAGTCATGTTGACTGCCTGCGGTGGTGGCTCGGGTTCCAACGTAACGTTGCAGACGGTAGTGCCGCTCAGCGAGTTATTCATAGTTGGTGATTCCATCAGTGCTTATGAAGCAGATCCGGGTTCTTACGAATACAGCAATTATTTGTTGCTCCCGGATGTGCTGGATAACTACGCCGTACCGGGCGCATTGCTTGTCGATGACATAGCTGCAGGATTTAACGATTATGCCGACCAGTCGCCGCGTGCTGACGGCGTAATCATTCAGGGTGGTGTTAACGACCTGATCCAGTGGTATAGCTCGTCGGTTTCTCAGGCAGATCAACTGGCCGCAATGCAGGCAGCGATTACGACGATGAGCAGTGCGGCGAACTCGCGCGGCCTGACCGTTATCTACATCAATATCTTGCCCTGGGGTGGTTTCTTTCTGTGGACCGAGCAGCGGCAGGCTCTGACAGAGGACTACAACGCCTGGCTGGCTTCATATGCAGCGCAGACGGGCGCAGTCTATGTTGATGCCTACAGTTTATTGCGGGCTACCGGCGGCAATACGACGCATCTGGCAGCCGGGTTCGATGCCGATACTCTGCACACAAACGAATTAGGGGCGCAAACTTTGGCGGCTGAGGTGGAGGCCGCGATTATCGCTTACAGGGAGTCGTTGTAGCCCTTACTCGACATTCTGGATTTGCTCGCGCATCTGTTCTATCAGGACTTTCAGGTCTACTGCGGCTTTACTGGTGGTCGGGTCGGCGGATTTGGACCCCAAGGTGTTGGCCTCGCGGTTTAGTTCCTGCATCAGGAAATCCAGACGTCTACCGACGGCGTCATCGCCAGCCAATGCTGCGCGAATCTCAGCGACATGAGCTTCAAGCCGGTCGAGTTCTTCAGCCACATCCTGTTTCTGGGCAAGTATCAGCAGTTCCTGCTCGAGCCGTTCTTCATCGATGCGCTGTTCGAGTTCAGCAGCGCGTTCACGCATCCGCTGGCGGGAACCTTCCAGTACTTCCGGCAAACGAACTTTCACTGTGGCAACGATATCCAGGATGCCTGCGAGGCGTTCCTCGAGCATTGCATGAACCCGCCCGCCTTCGCTGGCGCGGGCTTTGCACAAGTCTTTAAGCGCTGTATCCAGCAGTTCGGCGGCAGGCTTTAGCAGCGCGTCAATGTCGAGCGGGGATTCCTGCAATACACCGGGCCAGCGCAGCAAAGCCAGAGCGTTTGGCCGCCAGGCATCGTCGATGCGATCGGCGATCGAATTACTGTGCTTGATCAGTTCGTCGACCAGTGCGTCATTCAGTTTGAGCTCCGGCGCTTTGTCGGCAGCCGGCTGAAACATTAAGGTGGCATCGACTTTGCCGCGTTTAAGGTGATTTGACACAAGACTTTTCAAGTCGGGTTCGAGCTGCCGGAAGCCTTCGGGCAGACGGAAACCGGTTTCCAGATAGCGGTGATTGACCGTGCGGATTTCCCACAGCAGGGTGCCTGCTTCAAGTTGCTGCTCGGCCCGGGCAAAGCCTGTCATGCTATTGATCATCAAATCGTCCTGATTAAGCCGAAGTTCGCCCTGATATGGCGGCGATACCGGTGTATTTGTGAACTGGTCGGCGCGAAGCGGACCGGCGCTTGTGGCAGAATCGCGTCAGACACAAGATCTGCCGATTGACCGAAACGTTTGTTGTTAGCCTATTGTATGTGGCAACAGGCCCGTCCACCACCGGCAAAACAGCCCAGTTACTAAATTGGAAGATTCGAATTGAAAGTCGATGTTGCTCATATAAGCCTGCTTGGCAACCGGGAAGAGAACCAGGACAGAGTCAGTGTGCTCACCGGTGATAAATCCACGCTGTTGATTGCGATCGATGGTATGGGCGGCCATGCCGGCGGCGCCGAAGCGGCACGCTTGTGTGTTGAAGTGATAACCAACGAGTTTGAGGCTGCCGGCCATCCGGTATTCGATCCGCAAGGGTTTATGCATCACGCTATTGGCAAGGCCCATGCAGCGTTGGTGAATCTGGGTACCCAGATTTCAGTTGAAGCGCGTCCACGTGCAACCTGTGCGCTGTGCCTGGTGCAGGATGGTTATGCGTACTGGGCGCACGTTGGCGACAGCCGGATTTATCACTTCCGCAATCTCGGGCTACATGAGCGTAGTCGTGATCACAGTCATGTTGAAGTGTTGCTTCAGGAGGGCCTGATTACCGAAGAAGAAGTGTCGACCCACCCGATGCGTAACTTTGTGGAATGCTGTTTAGGCGGTGATTTGGCATTGCCGAGCATGACGATTACGTCGTACAAGCGCTTGACGCAGGGCGATGTCATGCTGGTGTGCTCGGACGGTTTCTGGTCGGGGCTGTCAAACGAACAGATGGCTACGCTGACTACCTCGGATGCTGCATTTGCCAAGCATCTGGAGAAACTCGGTGAGCGTGCAGTCAAGGTGACGGCACCGCACAGTGACAACACCTCTGCGGCAGCGCTGCGCTACGCCGGCTAAGCCTGCTAGGCTTGTCCGCATACATTGAATTAAAACAATAAACCCGCCTGTCCGGCATAGGGCAGGCTCACAAGCAGGGACCCACCATGACCACCAGACCCAGCGGCCGCGCGGCCGATGAGCTTCGCGTAATGAGAATCACCCCGGACTTCACCAAACATGCGGCGGGTTCAGTGCTGGCTGAGTTTGGCGATACCCGGGTTCTGTGCACGGCAAGCATTGATTCAAGCGTGCCGCGTTTCTTGAAAGGCTCGGGACAGGGCTGGGTTACCGCCGAATACGGCATGCTGCCCGGTGCGACGCATACCCGCTCACGTCGCGAAGCGGCGGGAGGCAAGCAAGGCGGACGCACACTCGAAATCCAGCGCCTGATCGGGCGCTCCCTGCGGGCGGCCACCGATCTGGCAGCCCTCGACGGGTTTACGATTACGCTCGACTGCGATGTGCTGCAAGCGGACGGCGGCACACGCACCACGTCGATCTCCGGAGCCTATGTGGCGCTGGCAATGGCGGTAGAGCGCTTGCTGGCCGAAAACAAGATCAAGCAGAACCCGCTGCACGGGCAGGTTGCTGCAATCTCGGTCGGTATCTATGAAGGCATGCCTGTTCTCGATCTGGACTACGACGAAGACTCAAATGCCGAAACCGATATGAACGTGGTGATGAACGATGCCGGCGGTTTTATAGAGGTGCAGGGCACGGCCGAAGGTCACGCCTTTCGCCGCGAAGAGCTCGACGAGTTGCTCAATCTGGCAGGCAAGGGCATTGCCGAAATTGCCGTTGAGCAGACGCAGGTGCTGGAAACCTGGCGCTCGCAGCTGTAGTCCGCCATGCAGGAAATAGTGCTGGCCACCGGTAACCCCGGCAAAGCAAAAGAGTTCAAGCGGATGCTGGGCGAGCGCTATCGCATCGTGCTGCAATCGGAGTTGAATCTCGAAGCTGCCGAAGAGACCGGAACGACCTTTCTCGAGAACGCCTTACTAAAGGCCCGTTTTGCATCTTTGCAATCGGGTAAGCCCGCTATTGCCGATGATTCCGGGCTGGAAGTTGACGCGCTCGACGGTGCTCCCGGAGTTTTCTCCGCCCGCTATGCCGGTGAAGACGCGACCGATGCCGACAATAACGCCAAGCTGCTGGAGGCGTTGCACGATGTGCCTGAAGCAAAGCGCACGGCGCGTTTTCGTGCGGTGGTCGTTTACGTAGAACATGCCGAAGACCCGCAACCCATAGTCGCAGAAGGCGCCTGGGAGGGCCGCATTGCATTTGCTGCAAGTGGCCAGGGCGGCTTCGGTTACGACCCGCTGTTCATTGATACCGCTGATGCGCAGGGCCGCAGCTCGGCCGAGCTTACACCGGCAGAGAAGAATGCCCGCAGTCATCGCGGTCAGGCTGTGAAGCACTTATGCGGGCTGCTTGCCGCCCGCTGAATTACCATACAGGCATGACGATTCCGCTCAGCCTTTACGTTCACATTCCCTGGTGCATCAGCAAGTGCCCGTATTGCGATTTCAATTCGCATCCGCTGCCGGCTGATAAAGGGCGCGGCGAGTTGCCCGAGGCCGACTATCAGCAGGCGCTAATCACTGACCTGGAACAGGATGCGATGCTGGCAGGGGGCCGCAAAATTGAATCAGTGTTTTTCGGTGGCGGCACCCCCAGCCTGTTTACGGCAGAAAGTCTGCACGCGGTGCTGACAGCAGCTGACGAGCTTGTAGGGCTTAGTGATTCGGTTGAGGTCACGATGGAAGCTAACCCGGGTGCGATCGAGTACCACGCATTGACCGACTATCGCGAGGCAGGGATAAACCGTCTGTCTCTTGGAGCGCAGAGCTTCAATGATGAGCATCTGCGGCGTCTCGGCCGGGTACATAACTCCGCAGGCATAGGCACAGCGTATGCCGAGGCTCGGTCTGCGGGCTTCGACAACATCAATCTCGACCTGATGTACGGGTTGCCCGGTCAAACCGTCATCCAGGCCCTCGAAGATTTAAACAGTGCTTTAGAACTCGGGCCGGAGCATCTGTCTCACTACCATCTGACGATGGAGCCGGGCACATTGTTCGGGCGGAAACCGCCGTCCGACCTGCCGGACGACGATGTCAGCTGGGAGATGCTGGCCGCAGGACAGCGTCTGTTGGCGGATGCGGGCTTTGCCCGGTATGAGGTTTCGGCCTACGGCCGGCCGGGCTTCAATTGCCGTCACAACCTCAACTACTGGCAATTCGGTGACTATCTCGGCATCGGTGCCGGAGCGCACGGCAAGCTGACTGCGGCAGACGGCACGATCACCCGGACGATGAAACCGCTGAAGCCCGCCAAGTACCAAAGGCTGGCATTGCAGCAGCCACCGGACCTGCGGGGCTCTGCAGTGGTGTCGGCCGCCGACGCCCGGTTCGAGTTTATGTTGAACGGCATGCGTCTTACCGGCGGGGTTACACCCGCTGATTTCACAGTTCGCACCGGCCAGTCGCCAGCTGCGCTGAGCCCCGGTCTGGCTGCGGCCCGCGAGCGGGGGCTGCTGGAACCGGAGGCTTCGAACAGCCCTGTGTGGCGCCCAACCGCCCTCGGACACCGCTTTCTGGACGATCTGCAGGGGCTGTTTTTGCCCGCTCCGGACGAGAATAATCATGCATAACCGGAACATAGCCGGATTTCGGGCTTGGTAGTGGTCCCCGGGCGGCAAAACAGGGCCATAAAGCAGTTGATTCAGTCTAAAACCGTCGTGTGTTATGCACAGCGTTAACGGTTTCTAAATATTTCATGCAGATAAGCGTTTACAGCTCATTTGCTGCCTTACGGAAACGCCGTAACATGCTGTTTAATATAACTAATTGGTCTTTGGCTAGATTTTAGCCGATTTGTTGTTTTTTGTTTGCTAACCGCTACTTAGCCGCCTAAAGCCGGATTCCTCCACAGACTTATCCACAGTTTTTGTGGATAATTTCCCCCACAGGTGCAGGCTTGCCGGTTGCACGGCGAAATGCTGACAATAATGACCGCAAAAACGGTGGCTTGCGGCTACTGTACCGGGGTTCACAGGGCTTGTTATTCGGGCTGCAACTCGCTATCCTTCCGCGCCCTCACACGCAGACCCTGTGAGAGGCCGCCCTTAACCGGGTGAGAGCATCCGGACCGCCCGTATAGAGCAGCCGGAACGCACAGAATGACTGCTGCTGGTGGTAATTGCACCGCCGCCGATTAATAAGATTGAGTACCGACATGAAAGCCGAAGTACATCCTGATTACAACGAAATCAAAGTTACCTGCAGCTGTGGTAACGAGTTCAACACCCGCTCGACGCTGAAAGACGATCTGGCGATTGAAGTATGTTCTTCCTGCCATCCGTTCTTCACCGGTAAGCAGAAGATTCTTGATACTGCCGGTCGTGTCGACAAGTTCCGTAAAAAATACGGAATGGGCGGCTAAACGGATTCGATCCGTCCGCCTGGCATTCTGCCGGCGGGAACTGTTTTCAGTTAAAGCAAGATGCCGGTTGCCGCAGGTGACCGGCATTTTTGTGCCTGCAATAGCCGTCCGAAACAGGCGCAAAAGGCACTTTATTGCGGTATGTCCTTACCACTTTGTGGCCGGAATCACACTCTCCAATGTGCAAGCAGGCCGCCAATACCTTATAATACGCGGCTCACAGCGCCTGCACTTAACGGTTTGGCTTGAGAATGGCCTTGCAACCGATGGCAGCGTGCGACTTGAGCAAGAAGTGCAATGGCTTGCGTTCGGGAACACCACTGACATAAAGAATAAACAGTGGGTCCCGATAGTGCTTGCCGGTTGACTCACCTGCACCGGCGCGGTGTGGTGAGCGGCCATTACAATTCAGATAGCAACGGCCTTTGGTGCGTCCTGGGCAGCGGGCTTCTGACCTACGAAAGCATGTTCTTGGGGGATGACGGTTAGCCGCGCATCCGCGGAGTAATTCTGCGGGCAGCAAAGCGGTAACGATTGAGCAAGACAATCTGCGAATGAGGATTCATTCGGGAACACTAACGGAACACGACAAGATATGAGTGACAAGACTTACACCCTTCGCGAAACTTCTTCGGGCGATGAGCTCCCGCTGGAAACCTTATCCGGCACCACCGGCCCCGACGTTGTCGATGTGCGTCCGGTATATGCCAAGCAGGGCATCTTTACGTTCGACCCGGGTTTCAGTTCTACCGCCAGCTGTGAAAGTGCGATCACTTATATCGATGGCGACGAAGGCGTATTGCTGTATCGCGGCTACCCCGTAGAGCAGTTGGCCAACAACAGCAGCTATCTCGAAGTTTGCTACCTGCTGCTGCACGGTGAGCTGCCGGCGGCAGGCGAGTTGGACTCTTTCACGCATTCCATTCGCACGCATACGATGATCAACGAGTCGATACTGCGGTTCTTCAACGGCTTTCATCACAATGCACACCCGATGGCGATGATTGCCGGCGTAGTCAGTTCAATGTCGGCGTTCTATCACGACGGCATGGATATCTATAACCCGCGTCATCGCGAAATTTTTGCGCACCGGATTATCGCCAAGCTGCCCACCATTGCCGCGGCAGCGTACAAGCACACTCTGGGGCAGCCGTTCATCTACCCGGAAAACGATCTCGACTACTCCAGCAATATGCTGCGCATGTTCTTCGGTGTGCCTGCTGAAGATTATGAAGTTGATCCGATCGCAGCCGAGGCTATCGACCTGCTGTTGATCCTGCATGCCGACCATGAACAGAACTGTTCAACCTCAACGGTGCGTCTGGCAGGCAGTTCCGGCACCAACCCGTACTCAGCTATCGCAGCGGGCATTTCAGCCCTCTGGGGCCCGGCTCATGGCGGCGCTAACGAAGCTGTACTGGAGATGCTGGAAGAGATCGGTACGGTCGAGAATGTCGACAAGTATGTCGCCAAGGCGAAAGATAAGGACGATCCGTTCCGCCTGATGGGCTTCGGTCATCGTGTTTATAAGAACTTCGATCCGCGCGCCACGATTATCCGCGAGATGTGCCACAAGGTTCTGAATAACCTCGGTCAGCAGGACAACCCGCTGTTCGATCTTGCTCTGCAACTCGAAGAGATCGCACTGAAGGACGAGTTCTTCGTTGAGCGCAAGCTGTATCCGAACGTCGACTTCTATTCCGGCATCATCTACAAAGCGCTCGGCATTCCGTCATCGATGTTTACAGTAATGTTTGCTGTTGCACGTGCGGTTGGCTGGGTCAGTCACTGGCAGGAAATGATTACCGACCCGCAGGGTCGTATTGGTCGCCCGCGCCAGCTGTACACCGGCTCGACAACTCGCGATTACGTCGATATCGCCAAGCGCTAAGCGGCGTTAAAACTCCAACACCGGCAGCCCGTTTAACGGGCTGCTGTCGTTTTCGGGGTACAACAATGACTCCACATCGCGCAGGTTAGCGCGTTTCATCGGGCGGCCGCTGATGGGGCATAGCGGCGCCTGCTTTTGCCGTTTCTCGGGGAATACCGTTGCGTTTACGGGCGTTGCTTCGAGGGTGAAGCGATAGCAGGGGAACTCTTCCGGCCTGCCCCGCTGCATGCTGTGGCGGCGCACTGTGGAATAAAACGCCACACCTTTTGAGTCGAGCAACATGCCGACCGACTCCGCAGTGTCTGTATAAAGATGCAGGTCGACCGACGAATGCTCGGTGATGTTGCCACTTAGTACTGCACCGACCAGCCTCGGTCTGAATACATTCAGGTCCAGCATCAGCATGGCTGCAGTATGCCGGTGTTCTTCGAGCTCGGAGACTTGCTGCTCTTCGCGGAATATCCGGTTGTGCTCGGCAATCGCCTGTTCGACCTCGGCGTTACTCGGTAATGAGCCGTGTTGATCCAGACCGAGGTTCTCCGCTGCCTTGGCTTTGGCTGCACGAAAATCGGATAAACCGTGTTGATGAATGATGCGCGCGGCTTCCTGCGCGACGCGGATGCGACTGTGGTCTGAACGATGTTTCGTCCTACATGGCGCTTTGCGACTCACGACTGAGTTCCCAAATCCGGACCAATGCGGTTCTGAGTCAGCCCTTCAAGATGGCTTGTCAGGGGTCTTCAGAACACCTGCTCAGAATATATCACTATCGTCGGCTTCGTCGAAACCGCCGTAAATATCCTCGCTGGCCCCTCCATCATCGACAGGCGCGGCACCGGGTCCACCCCGTTGCGGCTCGGTGCCGGCTGCGAATATCTCGAATAGGGTGTCGGTATCGTACTGGCCGGCAAGCTCACCGGTTTTGCGCGAAACTTTCACACTGACGATGCCCTCCGGCTGGTCAAGGGGTTCTTCAGGCTGCCCCGCCAGGGCCACTCTCATGAAGTCGATCCACATCGGCAGCGCTGTCCGGCCGCCCTGTTCACGCCGCCCGAGCGAGCGGTTATCGTCGAAGCCCATCCAGGCTACGGCGGCCATTCTACCGTTGAAGCCGTTGAACCAAACGTCAACACCGTCATTCGTTGTGCCGGTCTTGCCGGCCAGATCGCGCCGCCCCAGTTCCTGTGCTCTGCGGCCGGTGCCGCGGCGGACGACATCGCGCATCATGTCGTAAACAATATAGGCATTCTCGGCTTCGACAATCCGTTTGGCCTGTCGGATGCCGGCGAAAAACAGGGGGGTTTCCGCGGCATCGGGGCGCCATTCAGACGCCTCTGCAATCATCGTCTCGACATCCGGGTAGGCAGGTACCTCTGAATCCACCGGATTGATGACTTCGTCATCAGTCCAGTCGTCGTCACTGTCCAGCGGCGCTTCAAGCTCTACCTCCGGCTTGCCGATGCCAAAGTCGAGCTCCTCTTCAACCAGCTGCTGCTCGCGGCCGTCAAACCATTGTTCTTCGCATTGGGTGCACACATAGGTTGGTTCTGCCTGATAGGCGGTTTCGCCACTGGCATCTTCGACCCGTTCGATCAAATAGGGGCGTCTGTAATAACCGCCACTGGCCAGAGCCGAGTACGCTCCGACCATGTCGATCGGCGCCGCACCACCTGCACCAAGAGCCAGCGAGGCATTCGGTGGCAGCGCGCTGTCGGGGAAGCCGAACGGTTTCAGGTGTTTAATGGTGTTGGTGATACCGGTTCGCCGAATCGTGCGGATAGCAATAAGGTTGGTTGAACTGACCAGGCCTTCCCGGAGGCGCGTTGGCCCTTTGAATTTGTTATCGAAGTTTCTGGGGCGCCAGGTTGTTTCCAGCGTCTGATCGTAAATGCTCAACGGGGCGTCATTGACCATGGTCGCCGCGGTAAAGCCATTGGCTAAAGCAGCTGAATATACAAACGGCTTCATCGACGAACCGGGTTGCCGTGATGCCCGCATAGCGCGGTCATAGGGGCTGGCCGAAAAATCAAAGCCGCCGGTGGTAGCGCTAATAGCACCGTCGAACGGGTCCATCGCCACGACCGAACCCTGGGCAATCGGTGTTTGCGCAAGCTGCCAATTGTTATCGGCAAGTGCTTGCAGCTCAACAATATTGCCCGGTGCGAGCAGGCCATCGACCGAGTCGGGCGCCTGACCTACTTCGTTTTCATTGATGTATGGGCTGCGCTGCAAGCGCTCCCAGGGCAGCGTTGTCACACCGGTGTCATCGATATACAGCGTTGCGGAGTTGTCCTTATTGAGCGTCAAGACGACACCCAAGTGCAGAGCTCCACGCGTTGTGTAATCACCTAGCAGCGCTTCCAGTTCTGCGCGCGCAATGTCTCCGGGAGCCGCAGGATCGACCAGCGCCGGAACTGCTACCGCCAGGTCCGCGGCAGCTAACGGACCGCGATAACCGTGGCGCATATCGTAGTCGAGCAGGCCGCCTCGCAGTGCATCGCGCGCTGCACGTTGCAGTGTTGAGTCGACTGTTGTGACAACCTTGTAGCCGGCTGTGTAAGCCTGTTCTTTGCCGTAGCGCTTGATCATGAAGCGGCTGGCTTCGGCCGCAACGTAGGGTGCGCTGATATCGGATTTCGCGCTATAGAGGCGCGACTCAACCGGCGCTTGCATGGCCTGATCAAATGCGTCCTGTGTGATGTAATCCAGCTCTTGCATACGTCGCAACACATAGGTGCGGCGTTCCAGTGCGCGTACCGGGTCGGTCACAGGATTCAATGATGACGGGGCTTTCGGCAGGCCGGCCAGAATTGCCGCTTCAGCAACAGTGATGTCTCTAAGATTTTTACCGAAGTAGCGTTCGGCTGCGGCGGCGACTCCGTAGGACCGTTGTCCAAGAAAGATCTTATTCAGATACAGCGCAAGAATTTCTTCCTTGGTGAACTCACTTTCAATGCGCAACGCGAGAATAAGTTCTTTGCCTTTGCGAACAAAGGTGCGGTCGCGGGTTAGAAAATATTCACGGGCAAGCTGCTGTGTGATCGTGCTGCCGCCTTGCGCGCGCGAGCCGGTTAACAGGTAGTTGAAGCCTGCACGGGCGATGCCCTGATAATCGAAGCCCGGGTGTTCGAAAAAGCGATCGTCTTCGGCCGCAAGAAACGCCTGCGTGATGACCTCGGGTATCTCGTCAAAGCTGACGGGTGTGCGCCATTTCTCACCGTAGCTTGTGATGAGCTTGCCGTCGCGGGTGTAGACCTTCATCGGCACCTGCAACTGCACATCGCGCATTGTTTCGGCATCGGGTAGGCCCGGCACCAGATAATAGTAAGCGCCCATGGCCGCAGCCAGACCGGCAATAAATAGCGTTCCGCCCGCCGCCAGCAGCGTCGGAAAAGTTCTTTTTAGGAGGCCCATCACAGTTTTGGAAATCAGTCCTTTGTCTTCGCACGGTGATTATGCATATTTATAGTCAACTGTGGGCAAACCCATCGAAAGGTGGGGACGCAAAGCTTCCGGTCTACGGAAAAGCAGGGATCCCAGGAGATTTACGGGAAATCTGCATTTCTAGGGCAGCGGGGCCGCAAGCTACTGACAGACGTGCCGTTCTATCGATTATGGCTCGTCGATCAGGTCTTAGGCCTCCTTCCCGGTCTGCTTTGCTGATTGCCCCTTTTTTTGTGAACCCCCGCCCGTATTTGATGTTCAGGGCGTTTTTAGGGCTCACACTGTGAAAGGAGTCACACTTGCAACAGCACCAGCGTGATATATAGTTAAGTCAAATTATCAATGCTGGTTTAAGTTTGACGCTCAAGTTTAAGACTTAAAAGGGAAAACCCTGAATGTTCGGTAGCAGACAGAAGGCTGTATTAGGCCTTGACATAACGACCTCGTCGATCAAATTGATCGAACTCAGCGAGTCTGGGGGTCGTCATCGTGTCGAGTGCTTCTCGGCAGAGCCCACTCCGCCCAACTCTATATCTGAGAAGGCGATTGTGGACGCTGACGCCGTTGGTGAGGCCATTCGCCGCGCTGTGAAGCGCTCAGCCACGAAAACAGCCGATGTGGCGATTGCCATCAGCGGCGATTCTGCGATCACCAAAGTGATCCAGATGCCCCGCAATCTCAGTACTAACGAGCTTGAGTCCCGCGTGGAGATCCAGGCTGACCAGTACATCCCCTTTCCGATGGATGAAGTGAGCTTCGATTTCGAATTGATGGGCCCGAGTCAGAATGACCCTGAACTGGTCGATATCCTGCTCGTAGCGACCCGTACCGAGAATGTTGACCAGCGTCGGGCAGCTGTCGAAGCTGCGGGCCTGAATACCCGCGTTGTCGATATTGAGGCATTCGCGCTGGAAAATGCCTGTCAGCTGATGACTCATCAAATGCCGGAAGGTGGTCACGATCACCTGATTGCTGTCGTCGACTTCGGCGCCAGCAGCACGACCTTCTCTGTATTGCAGAACCTCCGGGTGGTTTACACCCGCGACTTTGCCTTCGGCGGCCAGCAGCTCACCGAAGAAATTATGCGCATCTACGGCCTGAGCCTTGAAGATGCCGGCCGCGCCAAGAAGGAAGGCGGCCTGCCGAGCAACTACCAGCCGGAAGTGCTCGACCCGTTTGTTGACGACATGACCCAGCAGGTTAGTCGCTCACTGCAGTTTTTCCTGGCCTCCGGTGGTGGCCGCGAGCAGCCCGACCAGATTCTGGTCTGCGGCGGTTGCGCGAATATCCCGGGTGTTGCCGAACTGATCGCCAGCAAGGTTGGTGTTCCGACTGAAATCGGTGACCCGCTCGGTCAGATGAAAATTTCGACCCGCGCCAAATCGCAGGGCGTGGCGCGCGATGCCACTGCGCTGCTGACGTCTTGTGGTCTTGCACTCAGGAGTTTTGACTAATGCCTCGCATCAATCTATTGCCATGGCGTGAAGAGCTCCGTGAGCAACGTCGTAATCAATTCTTCGTCGCACTTGGCGGTGCTGCCGGTGCTGCGGCATTGGTGGTGTTCCTGGGAGTGTTGGTCATGAACAGCGTGATCAGCCACCAGCTCAGCCGTAATGCCGTGCTGGAAGAGGAAATGAAGCTCCTCGACCTGAAGATTAAGGAAATCAGAGACCTCGAAGAGCAGAAGGATAGCCTTATTGCTCGTATGCAGATTATTGAACAGTTGCAACAGAGTCGTCCCGAAGTTGTGCATCTATTCGATGAGATGGTCAAGACTCTGCCGGAAGGCGTTTATCTGAACAAGCTGAAGCAAAACGGCAAGAAGCTGGGTATTGAAGGCACTGCTGAGTCGAACACCCGTGTCTCGGCCTTTATGCGGAATATCGACAAGTCCGAATGGCTGACATCACCGGATCTAGAGATTGTCGAGGTGGTTGCGCGCAACAACAAGAAGGGCGCTTCCTCCGGCAGCCGTTTTGCGGTGAATGCCCGTCAGGTAACGAAAGTTCAGCCTGGCAACGGCAAGAAAGTCAAACAAGCTAAGCGGGGAGGCAAGTAATGGACATGAACATGAACTTCCTCGAAGAGCTGCAGAATCTTGATGTTAATGACATCGGGCGCTGGCCATTCATTTTCCGCGCACTGTTTGTTGCGCTGGCTTTCGTTCTGGCTACTGCCGGCGGCACCTACTACTTCGTCTACGAACAAAAAATGCCGGCGCTGGAAGCTGCTGAGAATACCGAGTTGCAGCTGCGCAATGATTTTGAAGCGAAGCAACGCAAAGCAGCCAACCTGAGTGCTTATAAAGACCAGTTGGCAGAGATCGAGCGTTCTTTCGGCACGATGCTGCAACAACTGCCTGGTAAAACCGAAATCCCGAATCTGCTGGTGGATATTTCGCAGACAGGTCTGGCCGCAGGTTTGGATGAAAAACTATTTAAACCGAACAACGAGATCAGAAAAGGTTTCTACGCAGAAAAGCCGATTCGTATCGTTCTGAACGGCACGTATCACGAGTTCGGCCGGTTTGTCAGCGACATCGCAGCCCTGCCGCGAATTGTGACTTTGCATGATCTTGAAATCACGCCTGTTAAGAACTCCGGTAAAGCTGCCAGCGGCGAACTGGTAATGAGTGTACTGGCCAAGACTTACCGCTACCTGGATGAAGATGGCGGCGGTAACGGCAATAAAGGCAAAAAGAAAAAAGGTAACAAACGGTGATCAGAGTGACTAAGCGAATAGTTTTGCTGAGCGCCGTGGCGCTGCTCACTGCCTGTTCTTCCGGACAGGACAGCGATTTGATGGCGTACATCGACAGCGTTAAGGCACGGCCTGGCGGGCGTATCGAACCGCTGCCGCAGATTAAGCCTTATGAAACCTTCCGTTACGAGGAAGCAGAACGCCGGTCTCCGTTTGAACCGACCAAAGCTGCGGCGAATAGCAAGAATGCCGGTGGTCCGCGTCCTGATCAGAATCGTCCGGCGGAATATCTGGAACAGTTTCCGCTGGATACGATGGATATGGTCGGCATGTTGAACCGCGAAGGTACTGATTACGCGCTGATTCAAACCGGTGACGGTTTGGTGCACAGAGTCAGCGTAGGCAACTATCTGGGTCAGAACGAAGGTCGTGTTGTAGCGATCAACGACTCGGAAGTGCAGTTAGAAGAAATTGTTTCGAATGGCATTGGCGGCTTTTTCAAGCGACCAGCCGCTATTGGATTGGATGACTAATGAATTTTATTGATGGGATTGACGCCCCTGCGGGGCCGACCGGGAGTAGGAAACGATGAGTACAACTAAGCGATTATGGGCTACGGCGCCCCTGCAAAATGGCTTTAAGGCCATGCTGCAGATGCTGGTTGTGATGTCCCTTGGAACCACCGGGGTCTTCGCTCAGGACACCGCCAACGAGCTTACAGGTATTGAAGTACAAGCACTGGCGGGTAACAAAATCGAGCTGGAGCTCAAGATGAGTGGTGAGGCGCCTGAACCGCTGACCTTCACCATCGACGAGCCCGCGCGTATTGCTCTTGATCTGCCGGAGACCGCTTCAGGGCTCGAAAGCCGTCGTCAGGATGTCGGTCAGGGCGTACTCGATACGATTCTGGTCGCCGAGGCCGGCAACCGCACCCGTGTTGTTCTGAACCTCGACCGTTTGGTGGGTTATGAAACCCGCCGCTCCGGCAACAGCATTTTTGTAACGCTGGAAGCATCGTCATCGGTTGATTCAGTGACCTTCGCGACGGCCATCGAAGAAACCGAAGCCTCTGATGCAGCTAGGGCTGACAGCGCTATTGAGAACGTCGACTTTCGCCGTACCAAAACCGGCGGTGGTCGCGTAGTCGTGCAACTGAGCGACTCCTCTGTGCCGGTGGATGTGCGCCAGGAAGGCGACCGGGTAATCATAGTGTTTAGTGATACCTCTGTACCGGACCGGATGCTGAAACAGTTTGATGTGCTGGACTTCGCTACTCCCGTGAACACCATCGAGGCGCAGCGCACACAGAATGATGCACGCATCATTATTGAAGCTAATGGCCCGTTCGAAGAACTGGCTTATCAGACTGACGACGTCTTTACGGTAGAAATTCAACCGGTAGTCGAACGTCCGAAGAGCGAAACACCGGGTCTGTTTAATCCTGATCGTGAGTACACCGGCGAGCGTTTGACGCTGAACTTCCAGGACATCGACGCACGCGCGGTACTGCAGCTGCTGGCTGATATCAGTGGTCGCAACATCGTTGTGTCAGATGCCGTAACGGGTAATGTCACTCTGCGCTTGCAGAGCGTGCCTTGGGATCAGGCTCTGGATATCGTGTTGGCTACCAAAGGCCTCGATATGCGCGAGAACGGCAATGTAATTATCGTGGCTCCGGCTAACGAGATTGCGCAACGCGAGAAAGCCGACCTGGCTTCGCGTCAGGAGCTGGAGCAGCTGGAACCGCTGTATTCTGAATACCTGCAAGTGAACTACGCGAAAGCGAGCGACCTTGCTACGTTGATCGGCGGCACTTCCGCAGGTTCGCTGTTGACCGAGCGCGGTGCTGTAAGCATTGACGAACGGACCAACACGCTGCTGATTAAAGATACCTCGCAGGCGATCTCTGATATTCGCCAGCTGGTGGCTACGCTGGATATTCCGGTACGTCAGGTGTTGATCGAATCACGCATTGTGGTCGTGAACGACCAATTCAGCCGTGAGCTCGGTGTGCGCTGGGGTTACACCGGTGTGACCGAGCGTGGTGATGGCGCTACATTTGTTACCGGTAACGCGGGCGGTATCGACGATATGGTCAATAGCTTTATCAACGGTACGAATCTGCTGCCGGATGCCAATGACCGCTATCAGGTAACTACTCCGGTTGCTCCGACCGCAGGCTCTATTGGTGTCGGCCTGCTGAGTTCCGACTATCTGGTAGAGCTCGAACTGTCAGCGCTGCAGGCAGAAGGTAACGGCGAGGTGATTTCATCACCGCGCGTTATTACTGCGAATCAGAAAGAAGCCAACATCGAGGCCGGTGTTGAGATTCCTTATCAGGAGGCTTCTTCAAGTGGTGCCACGACAACCCAGTTTAAAGACGCTCTGTTGCGTCTGACGGTGACTCCGCAGATTACGCCGGACAACCGCATCATCATGGATCTTGAAGTAACCAAAGACAGTGTTGGTGAGCAGGTAACAACCGAACGTGGTGGCTCGGTACCGAGTATCGATACCCGCAGCGTTACGACTCAGGTGTTGGTCAACAACGGCCAGACAGTAGTGCTCGGTGGTATCTACGAAACTGATACCCGTGAAGCGGAAACGAAAGTCCCGTTCCTGGGCGACATTCCGTTCCTCGGCTACCTGTTCCGCTCGACCACGATGGAGAGCAAGAACACCGAACTATTGATCTTCATTACGCCGAAGATTCTCGAGGAGGGCTCGAGCATCTTCTAAGACCCGGAAGCCGCCGAATAGCGTTAAACGGTGCTATCAGGCGGTTTTTCCATAAGGTCTTTGAGGTGTTTTGTGATGCAAGTCGAGGTTTGCCACCGCCAAAAAGCGGATTATGTAAGCCTCATTAGATAACGCTGCACAAGGATGTGCGGCATCGGCCAAGGGCCGCTGCAGGGCAATTAGGGAAAGGATTATGAATAAGCTGCTACTGACATTTTTGTTGAGCTTTGTGTTACTCGTTGCAGGTTGCGGCGGTGGTGGCGGTGAAGCCAGTCTTGCCGGAGGCTCAGGTTCACAAACTGGCGGTGGCGCAGACGACCCGGTTGATCCTGACGATCCTGTAGTCGATCCGCCACTTGATGACGACCTTGTCCTTGATATGGGTAACGGTACCGGCGGCGGCTTCCAAAGCGGCGTATTGCAGGTTCCTGTAGTTGCATTGTCTTCCGGCGGTGACGGCACGATCAATCTGACAATTGTCGATTCTGCTGACGGTAGCTTGTACACCGGCGGCCAGGTAACTGTTTTCTTCTCTTCGTTATGTATTAACTCCGGCGGTGTGGACATCGAAAACCCGGTGATTACCCAGACCGGTGTTGTCAGTGTGACTTATGATGCTTTGCCGAATGGCGAAGCAACTGTGCTGTGTCAGGGCGACGATGTAGTGACCGCTTCGGCCACTGTCGGTGGTCAGGATATCTCTGCAGTAGGCACCGTATCGGTTGCCCCGCCTGAGATTGGCACAATCGAATTTGTTTCCAGTGATCCATCGCAGATCAGCCTGAAAGGTTCCGGTGGTACCGAACAGTCAACCGTGACTTTCCGTGTACTGGATAGCGGCACAAACCCGTTCCCGTCCGGCCTGCAGGTGAACTTCGAAGTCGATCCGGTAGTTGGCGGCATTGCATTGCAGGAAGCTTTTGACGAGACCGATTCGCAGGGTTTTGTTGAGGCTATTGTGATTGCGGGTACCGCTAAGGCGACAGTAAAAGTGCGCGCAACCGTTGACCTGTTGCAGACGATTACCACGACGTCAGACAACCTGGTTATTACAGCTGGTCTGCCGCATCAGGATGGCTTCGAGATAGCTGCCACACGATATAATCAGGGCACTTACGGCGATCTGAATCAGCAATACAACATTCTGGTACAGCTGGCTGACCGTTTCGGCAATGCTGTTCCTGACACAACTGAAGTGTCGTTTACAGCAGAGGCCGGCATTGTCGATACCTCCTGCACCACGACGAACGGCGAATGCCCCGTAATCTGGCGCACCGGCGGCAATGTGGACGGATACCCCGGAGGCGGCGTTCTTCCTAGCCCGGGTGACGGTGACGGTCGTCCGGGCCGCGTGCAGATTCTTGCCACGGTGCAGGGTGAAGAAAGCTTTACTGACCGCAATGGCGACGGCCTGTTCAACGACGTATCAAACCCGATCGATACTTTTACCAATTTGGCGGAGCCGTTTCGCGATGACAACAGTAATGGTGTCTACAACAGTGGCGAATATTTCCTCGACGGTGGTGGTAACAGCACCTGGGATGATGATAACGATGCGGACAATGGCCAAAGCGAACTGTTTAACGGCTTGCTCTGTGATCGCGATGTCGAGGGCGATTGCTCGACCGTAACCAGTGTCGGTATTTCACGACTGATTACGTTGATCCAGAGCTATCCCGAAGGCAGCCCGAACGTGGTTTATATCCCGGATGCGGTTGCCGAGAACGATGCGGACAATCCGAATGCACCTGAGTCTTGTGTGACAGGTGACAACCCCTGGACCAGCGAGATCACCGAAACGACCTGGGCGTTTGAAAACTGCCCGAGTCTGGCCGGCGCGAACCTGTACATTCCGCCCGGTGGTTATTTCCTGACGGCTTGTGTTGCAGATGCCAACTTCAACCCGTTCCCCAGTGACGCCACGGTAAAACTTACCGACATGAAGAATGGCGACATTCTGGGCAGTGGCAGCACCGATTACGGCAACGCGACCGAGCCGGTTTGCCTGTCTTTCGGTATTGGCCGTGACACTAACCCTGAGGCTGTCGGCAACGGTACTTTAGAGATTGCGGGCACGAAGACGAATGGCAGTGATTACACCTGGTCGATCTTCTTCAGCGTGGAAGACCAGACTCCTCCTCCTCCATAGCCTTAAACTCAGAACACCAGAAAAGCCCGGTATCGCCGGGCTTTTTTGTGCCCGCAGAGAATGTGCCGTACTGCATGATTCGCGACATACAGGCATAATGGCGCCCTGATGGCAGCGAACCCTGAAACCACGAGTATTTTCCTGATCGGCCCTATGGGTGCCGGCAAATCAGCCGTTGGCCGCAAGCTGGCGGGCAGCCTCGGTTTCGCGTTCTGTGACAGCGACGAGGAGATCGAAGACCGCACCGGTGTGGATATCCCGTTTATCTTCGATAAAGAGGGCGAAGCCGGGTTCCGTCAGCGGGAAGCCAAGGTTATTGATGAACTGACCCTGGAGAACGATATAGTGCTGGCCACGGGCGGCGGTTCGGCGATGGACGAACATAGCCGTGCCAAAATGGCTGCACGTGGCACAGTGGTTTATCTTTATGCCTCTGTTGAGCAGCAGATGGAGCGTACCCGGAAAGGCCGTGAACGCCCGTTATTGGTCGACAAAGACCCGCGTGAGGTGCTGACAACGCTGATGGCGTTGCGTGACCCGCAGTATCGTGAGATTGCCGATATTGTCGTCGAGACCGACGGGCGTCATGTGGGTTCCGTTACCCGCGAGATAGAACAAAAACTGGCAGAGCCTGAGTAACCGATTGGTGCGGGCATTTGTCGATAGAAAACAGCCAAACATGATTATCGAATGATTACCGCCGAATGATTGCCGCCGAATGATTACCGTAAGCGTAGACCTGAACGAACGCAGCTACCCGATAATGATCGGCAGCGGCTTATTGCATCAGAAAGGATTGTTAGACCCTTTTCTGGGTGATGCCGATGTGCTGGTTGTGACCAACGAGTCGATTGCACCGCTTTACCTTGAGCCGGTGCGCACGCTACTTGGTGGTCGCAAACAGTCGGTGGTGATACTCCCCGACGGCGAAGACCACAAGAACCTCACAACACTGAACACCATCTTCGATGAATTGGCGGCACAGCGTTTCGGCCGCGATTGTGTGTTGGTTGCGCTGGGTGGCGGGGTGGTCGGCGATATGGGCGGTTTCGCTGCAGCGGCCTGGCAGCGTGGCATCGATTTCATACAGATACCGACGACGCTACTGGCACAGGTGGATTCTGCCGTTGGCGGCAAAACAGCGGTCAACCACGAGGGTGGCAAGAACCTGATCGGTGCTTTCCACCAGCCCCGTTGCGTACTCGCAGATACCGATACTTTGAAATCACTGCCGGATCGCGAGCTTAGCGCCGGATTGGCGGAAGTCGTGAAGTACGGCCTGATCTGGGATGCCGATATGTTCGCGTGGCTTGAACAGGTTGCGGGGCAGTTAGTGCACCGCGACCCTGATTGCCTGACACACGCGATCATGAGGTCCTGCGAGATCAAGGCGGAGGTTGTCGCTGCCGACGAACGCGAGAAAGGTCAGCGCGCCCTGCTGAATCTTGGCCACACCTTCGGACATGCGATAGAACGCTGTGCCGGTTACGGCAACTGGTTGCATGGCGAAGCGGTTGCGGCCGGCATGGTGATGGCCGCCGATTTTTCCAGTCGCCTGGGCTGGCTCGACAGTGCTGAAGTTGATCGAATCAAGGACTTGTTAGTAAGACTGGCGTTGCCGACCGAGCCGCCTGATCTTGATCCGAAAGAGTTTTTCGATGCGATGACGCTCGATAAAAAAGTGGCCGGCGGTGAAATCCGGCTGGTACTGCTGAAGGCCATCGGTAAAGCCGAGCTGGTATCAGAATATCCCTCACACGAGTTGCTGGATTTAATCCGGGAACAGTTCATCCGGTAATCCGGTATGACCGGCAACGACTCTGCTGAATCTTTACTGGCGCCCTACGCCGCGAGGGCTGCAACCAGCCGTGGCAGGGAGCATCAGGAGCACTCTCACAGCTATCGCGGCGAGTATCAGCGTGACCGTGACCGGGTGATCCACTCAACCGCGTTTCGCCGGCTGGTCTATAAGACCCAGGTGTTCGTCAACCACGAGGGTGATCTTTACCGCACCCGCCTGACGCATTCTCTCGAGGTGGCACAGATAGCGCGCACTGTTGCCCAAAGCCTTGGCCTGAACGAGCAACTGGTGGAGGCGATCTGTCTTTCGCATGACCTCGGGCACACACCGTTCGGTCATGCCGGACAGGATGCCCTGAACAAATGCATGAGTGGTTACGGTGGTTTCGAACACAATCTGCAATCGTTGCGCGTGGTCGATACGCTGGAAGACAAATACGCCGGGTTCCCCGGTCTGAACCTGACCTACGAAACCCGCGAAGGCATTCTGAAGCATTGTTCAAAGCGCAACGCCCGTGAACTGGGTGAGCTGGGGCAGCGCTTTATTGATCGCAAACAGCCCGGTCTGGAAGCCCAGTTGGCGAATATTGCAGACGCGATTGCCTACAACAACCATGATGTTGACGACGGTTTGCGGGCCGGCTTGTTGACAATCGATGAGCTGAAACAAGTGCAGTTATTCGGCGAGCAGCATGAGCGGGTGCTGCGTGAGCATGATGGTTTATCGGAGCGTGCGCTTGTTCATGAAACGGTGCGCGGCATGATCAACCGGATTGTTACCGACCTGATTGAAGCAACCGGAGCCCGACTTGCCGAAACACAACCGCAGTCGATAGACGAGGTGCGCGAACTGCCGCTGCAGGTTGCGTTCAGTGATGAGGTGTACGAGCAACATCTGGCATTAAAGGCGTTTTTGAACGAAAGCCTGTATCGCCATGAGCATGTTGTGGCAATGACCGGCGATGCACACAAGGTGGTTACCGAACTCTACGCCGCGTTTTTCGCGCAACCTGAGCTAATGCCCAAAGAGCATCACCTGCGGGCCTTGCAGGAACAGAAGGAGGCCGGTGTCGACGGTAAGGCACGGGCTGTCGCCGATTATGTGGCCGGTATGACCGACCGCTATGCGCTGGCCGAGCACGAGCGCCTGATCGGCTAATTTTGATTGGCTAATTCTGGTTGGTTAATTTTGGTTGGCTAATCCCTGCACAGCTGCGGTGGTAGAATGCCGCGACTTTGATTAAGAGTGACCCGGAACCTTAAGCTATGAGTTTCAAACACAAGAACATTGATACCCGTGACCGCCTGATATTTGCCCTCGATGTACCCGATATCGACAGTGCCAAAGCTCTGGTAGAGAAACTGGGTGATTCGGTGACTTTCTACAAGATCGGTCTCGAGCTCAACATGGCCGGCCACTATTTTGAGCTGCTCGACTGGCTGGTTGCACGCGGCAAGAAAGTGTTTGTCGACCTGAAGTTCTTCGATGTGCCGGCCACCGTGGCATCAGCAGTGCGCAATCTGCAGAATCGCGGTGTTACCTTCGCCACTATCCACGGCAACCAGAGCATCATGGAAGCGGCAGCAGAAGCGAAAGGTGATGTGAAGATACTGGCGGTTACGGTGCTGACGAGCCTCGACCGTGGTGATCTTGATGACCTCGGGTTCGATTGCGATGTTAAGGAGCTGGTGCTATCGCGAGCGCGTCGTTCGCTTGAGTCAGGTTGTGACGGCGTGATTGCATCCGGGTTGGAACTGCCGGGGTTGCGTGACGCTGTAGATGAAAAGCTACTGGTCATTACGCCGGGCATCCGCCCTGTTGATAACCGCCCGGAAGACGACCAGAAGCGAGTGGTTTCTCCTGAGCAGGCATTCAAGGATGGTGCAGACTACATCGTAGTCGGCCGGCCGATTCGTAATGCCGATGATCCCAAAGCAGCTGCAGAAGCGATTCAGGCTTCGATTGCTTCGGTGTTCAAATAGGCCACTAGCAAGTTTAGTTTGCCGCTTGCGTTGCGGGGGCAGCGCGTAACAGTGGCTCAAGCACATCCCAGGTGTTTTCAAGCAGCAGTGATTGAGCGTCACTGGTGGGATGAATCATGTCCGACTGCATCATCGAGGGATTCAGCGCGATGTTTTTCAGGAAGAACGGGATTAAAGCGCTGCCGTACTCATCCGCGAGTTCAAAATAGATGTTGGCAAAGGCTTCGGTATAGGCCTCACCGTAGTTCGGCGGCATTTGCATGCCGGCGAGAATAACGTCGGCACCGGCCGTTTCCGACAATGTAATCATCTGTGCGATGTTGTTCTGAATAGTGCTGATGGGTATTGCCCGCAAGCCGTCATTGCCACCCAACTCGATGATGACTATCTCAGGTTGATGCACTTTCAATGCCCGCGGCAGGCGCTTTAACCCGCCTCCGGTTGTATCGCCGCTAATGCTGGCATTCACTACTTTATAGACGTAACCTTCTTTATTGAGTTTGACTTGCAGCAGCGCAGTCCAGCCGTCTGGGCGGTCTACGCCGTAAGCTACGCTCAGGCTGTCACCGACCACCAGAATTTTGGGTTGCGGCACAGATTCGGCGACAGCAAATTGCCCGCCAAACATCAAAAGAATTAGTAATGTACGTAATAGCATGTCTTCTCAAGCAGCCGGAAAAATGAGCGCGAATCAAACAGACAGTGGCACCGTCCTAAAGGTTCAAGACCTAGGCAAACAGGTTAGCAGTCCCGAAGGTCAGCTGACCATACTTGATAGCGTCAGTTTTGACGTTAGCCAGGGCGAGATTGTCGCTTTAGTGGGCCCTTCAGGTGCCGGCAAAACCACGCTGCTGGCGCTGCTTGCCGGTCTTGACCGCCCGACATCAGGCGATGTCGTGCTCTGCGACGAAAGTCTCAATGGGCTCACCGAAGACGGTCGTGCCGAACTGCGTGGCCGTCATGTCGGGTTTGTTTTTCAGTCTTTTCATCTGGTTGCGTCGCTGACAGCGCTTGAAAACGTGATGTTGCCGCTGGAGCTTAGTGAAAGCAGTGATGCCGCCGCACGGGCCCGGGAAGTGCTCGAGAATGTGGGTTTGGGGCCAAGAACAGGACATTATCCACGGCAGCTTTCAGGTGGTGAAAAGCAGCGGGTCGCTATCGCGCGCGCATTTGTAACCAGCCCGTCGGTGCTGTTTGCCGATGAGCCTACGGGCAACCTCGACACAGCCAGCGGTGATCGCATCATAGACCTGCTGTTCGAGTTGAATCGCCTGTCCGGCACGACATTGGTGCTGGTCACACACGATAAAGAGCTGGCAGCGCGCTGCGACCGGGTGTTGGAACTCGAAGCCGGCCGGTTGTTGCAGGAAGACTAATGCGCGCGGTTCGGTTTGCACTGCTCAGCCTGATACGCGACTTGCGTGCCGGTGAGCTAAGCGTCTTGCTCGCAGCAATCATTCTTGCCGTAGCTTCAATGACCGCTGTCGGTTTCTTCACTGACCGGGTCGGGCGTGCGGTCAGTGCGCAGGCTGCAGAGTCGCTTGCTGCTGACATGGTCATTCGTTCCACCCGTGAAATTGATGACGCCTATTTGCAGGAGGCTGCCAAGGCCGGGCTCCAAACCGCATCGCGCTTCGGTTTTCCGTCAGTCGCGCAGACCGACGAAGGCAGCGCGTTGGCGCTCGTCAGTGCAGTGTCTGACACTTATCCCTTACGCGGTGAACTGCTCGTTTCCGACGACCTGTTTGCCGAGTCCAGAGTGGCTACAGGTGTGCCGCCTCGTGGCGAAGCCTGGGCCGAGCCCTCATTGCTTGCCCGCGTCGGTATAGAGGTAGGCGACCGTGTACAGATTGGCTCGATGCAACTGGTTGTATCGCAGGTGTTGCAGTACCGGCCCGATCAGGAAATGGGTTTCTTGTCGATGGCGCCGGCGTTGCTGGTGAATATCGGTGATGTGCCCGATATGAATGTTGTTAAAGCCGGCAGTCGCGTGACTTATGCGCAACTATTCGCCGGTGAAGAAGGAGATGTCAATCAGTTTGCCGCAGATCTAAAAGGCCGGCTTGATCCGCAGGAGCGTGTGCGGCGGGCAGAGGGCGCCAGTGAGCAAATCACCGCTGCAATCGAGCGTTCTAAGCGATTCTTAACTCTTGCGTCACTGGTTACTGTGATCCTCGCGGCTGTTGCTACTGCAATGGCTGCCCGTCGTTATGCTTTACGTCATCTCGATACCGTCGCCTTAATGAAGACGATGGGTGCTACCCAGTCATTTATCCAGAACACGATGATCCTGCAGCTGGTCTTCATCACTGCTACGACAGCACTTATCGGGACCTTCGTCGGCTTTTTTGCACAGTTTGGTCTTACCTGGATTCTTGCAGAACTGATGAGCTTTGATTTGCCGCCAACGCGACTCAGTTCGGGGCTGCTAGGTTTGCTGACGGCTGCAACGGTGGCCATCGGCTTCGCAATGCCGCATCTGCTTCCGTTAAAAAATACGCCGCCTATGCGGGTGTTGCGAAAAGATTTGCCAACACCTGCGCTGAGTACTTCTGTGGTCTACGGTATTGCATTGCTCATGCTGGCAACAATGATCTGGTCGATAGTCCGGGATCTGCGCTTACTGGTTCTTATAGTGGCCGGTCTGGCAGGTACAGCTATTCTTGCGTATGTGTCCGGTTGGGTACTGGTACATAGCCTCACCCGGGTTCGTGGTGGAGTTGGCGTCGCCTGGCGGTACGGCTTAGCGAATATTGCCCGCCGTGGCCGCGAGAGTGTCGTGCAAGTGGTCGCATTCGGGTTGGGAATTATGGTGCTGTTGTTGCTCGGAGTGGTTCGAAATGACCTGCTGAAAGAGTGGCAACAAAATCTGCCGGACGATGCGCCCAACTATTTCATGGTGAACGTGCAGCCGGAAGACTGGGATGGTATTGCCGCGCTGCTCGTCGATGGGCTGGGCAGCGAACCTGACTTTCTGCCGCTGATTCGCGGGCGGGTCATCAGCGTTAAGGGACAAGCTATCGAAGACTATGTGATTGAGTCTCCGGAAGCGCGGCGCTTTGTCCGCCGCGAGTCAAACATCACCTGGACACGTGATTTGCCGGACAGCAACAAGCTTCGTAGCGGCGAATGGTGGAGTGCCAGTGCAGACGGCAAGTTGCAGCTATCAATGGAAGAAAGCATGGCTGCAAATCTGGGCTTGAGTATCGGCGACACCGTAGGAATCGATATTGCCGGCGAAGAATTTATTGTGCCACTCACCAGTACCCGCTTTGTCGAATGGGATTCGCTGCAGCCTAATTTTTATCTGATTCTTTCGCCCGGCGATGTGGAAGAGTTACCACAGACGTATCTGTCGAGCTTTTATGTGCCGCCGGATAAGCGCGGTGTTATGAAGGCTGTGTTGCAAAGCTTTCCTAATGTCACGCTCATCGACCTGGAGTCGGTACTGCTGCAACTGCGCAACATGATCGACAAAGCATCTCTTGCTGTGCAGGCAGTGTTCCTGTTTACGATGCTGGCCGGCATTATGGTGTTACTTGCTGCCGTCCAGGTAACCCGTGACGAACGCCGTTTTGAGAGCGCCATTCTGCATACATTGGGTGCGCGTAAGAACACTATCCTCAAAGGAATCATCTCGGAGTTTGTGGCGCTAGGCGCTTTATCCGGACTGCTGGCGGCCTTTGGCGCGAGTGTTGTCGGTTATTTTCTGGCGGAGCGGCTGTTTGATCTGAACTACAGCTTTGATCCGCTGTTGTGGGTGCTGGGGTTACTTGTCGGCGCAGCGATCGTCGGTATCACCGGCACACTGGCCACGCGCAAAGCGGTCAATGAGCCGCCGGTCAGCGTACTCCGCAATCTCTAGAGGGGTCTCTCCTCCTAAACCCGGACGCTGTCACAGCGCTGCCGTTGCCAGCCGCTATACTTTGACAATGGATTCCTCTCCCCGCCCGGCCAAACCTGCCCGCCTGTCATCAGGCGTGGTTGTCGTCCGTCATGATGCAGATACGTTGTGGCTGCTGATGTTGCGGGCGTTCAATCACTGGGATTTTCCGAAGGGTATGGTTGAGGCGGGCGAAGAGCCGTTTGCTGCGGCACTGCGAGAGGTCAACGAAGAGACAACCATCGATGATCTGCAGTTTCCCTGGGGCCATGAGTACATCGACACAGGGCCGTACAGCAAGAACAAAGTGGCGCGCTACTTCCTCGGTGAGACAGTAACCGAGGAAGTGCATTTATTGATCAACCCCGAACTTGGTCGTGCAGAACATGCGGAGTACCGCTGGGTAGGTATCCCCGATGCCCGCAAGCTCGCAACACCGAGGGTTGCCACCGTCATTGATTGGGCCGAAGCCCGCTTGAGTGAAGGGCTAAAGGCCTAGTGTTTGCGGTCATCGGTACGCTGCGCCCGCGCTTTCTGGCACTCACCCCTGCCTGTCTTTTTCCCGCAGTTATTTTGGCAGCTATCGATGCCGGTGGTGCGCTCCCGGTAGCCGCTATTGTTCTGGTTTTCTCGGGAGCACTGGCAGCGCACATGAGCGTGAATGCGTTTAACGAATATTTCGATTTCTGCAGTGGGCTCGATCATGCTACCCGGCGCACACCCTTCAGTGGTGGTAGCGGTACGCTGGTGGCTCATCCGCAATTGGCAAAACTGACACTGTTGCTGGCGATGGTCAGCTTCGGCGCGGCGTTGGTGATAGGCCTCAATTTTGTCTGGTTGCGGGGAACAGCGTTGTTGCCGCTAGGCATACTGGGCGCAACGCTGGTTTACACCTACACCAGTGTTATTACGCGCATTCCCTCGCTGTGTCTTATTGCTGCCGGCCTGGGGTTCGGTCCGGTAATGGTAGGCGGTGGTTACATTGCGCTGACCGGCAGCTACAGCAACGGCGCCTTACTGTTGTCGGTGCCGGTGTTTTGCGTAGTCAACAATCTGTTGTTGGTGAATCAGCTGCCCGATATTGACGCCGACCGGGAGGCAGGGCGGAAAACCTGGCCAATGGGAAAGAGCAGGGCTCAGGTTGCTCTGATGTATGCCGGTTTTAATCTCTTGGCGATATTGGCGCTGTCGGTTGGCATCGTCAGCGGGCTGCTACCTGCAGGTGTGGTGGCGGGCATTGTCATGCCGGTGGCCGGTTTTCGCGTGGCGTGGAAGCTCTACAGCGGCTCAGGTCCGGCGGACAGTCTGCTGCCTCTGATGAAACTGAATGTCGTGATAACGTTACTGACACCGGTTCTTATGGGCGCCGGTATGTGGGTGTATCACTGAAGTTGCCGGGGTGGCGCTACAGCAGGTTGCGTTCGGAACCTGCTTGAAAGGCCCTCACGTTTTCTACAATTTCGTCCAAGGCGCGCTGTCGGGATTCCTTCGCAGCCCATGCGATGTGCGGCGTAACAATCAGGTTTGGTAAACGCTTGCTAAGTAACGGGTCATCGTTAACGGGCGGTTCTTCCGGCAGCACGTCAATACCGGCCCCGCCTAATTCACCGGCATCCAGACAGCTCAGCAACGCAGCGCTGTCTATAAGGCCGCCCCGCGCCGTATTGATGAGCAGCGCATCGTAGCGAATCAGTTCCAGAGCCTCTTTATCGATCAGCTTCTCTGTGCTGACGGTTAGTGGGCAGTGCAAGCTGATCACATCGCAGCTTTGCAGAAAAGCTCGCCACTCAAGTCGCGGAATCAGTTCGCCATCAGCCGGTTGTCTGTGCGGCAGCTGGGCAGCGACCACCTGCATACCGAAGGCAGCGGCGACATTGGCAACAGCGCGCCCGAGTGTTCCTGTGCCAACGACACCGAGAGTTTTTCCCTGTAATTCCCGACCGCTGAAATCGAGCATGCAAAATTGTTCACTTAGCTGCCATGCGCCGCGGTCGATGAGCCCCCGATAGGAGGTTAGTCGCTGTGTTAGCTCGAGAATCAAAGCAAATACATGCTGCACCACCGATGGTGTGCAGTAGTCGCGAATGTTGCATACCTTGATCCCGTATTCGCGCGCGCTGACAAGGTCGACATTGTCGCTGCCGGTGGCAGCCAGGCAGACAAGCTGCAGGTCGGAAGCCTGTGCGAGTAGCTCACCGCTTAGCGGGGTCTTATTTACGATAACGATGTTTGCCGCGCGAATGCGTTCTGCGATTTTATCGACGGGCGTTGCTGCATATAGCTCGATGCCGGGCAATACGGATTGCAGGCCGGCAATGTCGAGCTCGTCAGGCCCGAGAGTATCGAAATCAAGGAATACGGCTTTCATGGCGGGGGCTTGCTGTGAGTCGTCAGCCGGCCCCGGATTCTTCGGAGGCCAGATCTTCCGGGGTTGCTGTTTCCGGAACCGCTGTTTCCAGTGCCGACGCATCTATCTCCAGTTTCATGATGATCCATTTAGTGTCATCACCGGAGTCATTCTCTGTTTCGCCTGCCTGCGGTTCCGTGATCTGTATCCGGTTTTGCAGTGTCGGCACGCTGTTGTTCAGTTCGCTGCTGACATTCTCTGCGCGCGCCAATGCCAGAGTATTCAGCATCTCGTCCGGTATTGGCTGTTTGGCTACCAGCTGCCTGCGCAGCTCATCGGAATAGGCAACCTCGTCCAAGCGCGCACGACCACCGTCGGGAGGCGGGCGCTTATAGGTGTCGCGCATCGCTTTGTAGTCGCCATCCGGAATCTGTTCTTTGTAGATTTTCTCAAGCACTTTGCGCTGGCGTTTGATGAACATGTCGGGCTCATCTTCACGCTTATCCTTATCCGACATCTGCATATCAACCAGTTGCTCGACAGCAGCCTGTTGCAT
>Ga0070729_10001084_pt1 | contig 45719 bp, 40 predicted proteins | sample tdDd472_FD_66725 | JGI IMG/M metagenome (GOLD analysis project Ga0070729, IMG submission 66725) | Marine sediment microbial communities from the Atlantic coast under amendment with organic carbon and nitrate - tdDd47.2 | ecosystem: Environmental > Aquatic > Marine > Coastal > Sediment | place... | reverse complement strand
CGAGGACTTCCTCGATGGCGGCACGGGCGCCGACCAGATCCATGGCGGCGAAGGCGACGACACCATCATCTATGACGCCGCAGACAACTGGGCCGCAGGTGCCGTCACAGGCGGAGCCGGATATGATACGCTCGTCTTTGAGCCCGGCACCTATGTGGTCGGCATTTGGGCAACGCTGGGGCTCGCACAATACGGTTTCGAGCGCTACGCCCTCGTCACCTATGACAGCGGCTCCGAAGCATGGAGAGAGATCGACGACTATTACAACACGTCGGACCAGCATATCGAGCGCACGACATATTTCGACGACGGCACTTCCGAATATATCCGCTACGACTACAACAATTCGCAGAGCTGGTCGGAGTGGGTCCAGACCTATGACGCCAATGGAAACCTGACCGGCGAGAGCTATGTATCCGACAACGTAACGACCGATGTAACTCTCGCGTTCGGTATCGCGGAAAAAGGAAGCTTTGGTAACCTGTTCAACGGCGCCACTGACAGCGACGGGATTGTCGAGGTTTCGTTCGAAGGATCTGGAAGCGATCTGACGCTTTGGGTGACCGGCTTCGATATCGACTACGAGACTGAGGTCAAAGTCCTCCTCAACGGCGAATTACTGGGTTATCTCAACACCTCGCTGGACGAGAGGCTCTCCAACAACCTGTTCTCCATCGCCGCGGACAATCAACTCGCCGGACAAAACATCATCTCCTTCGTGAAAGAGGGCGATCCCAATCTCATGTGGGGCGTGACAAACATTGCCATAGCGCCCACCTTCGATGGCGATATGACTTTGACCAATGGCCTGAAGGAAGCCGGCGATTTCGGCAACAACTTCAAGGGCACGGCGGATCCGGATGGTGTCGTCACTGCGGCCTTCAACTCAACGGGGCATGACATCTGGCTTTCGCTGCAGGGATACGACATCGACTATGACGCCGAGGTTGGTATTCTGCTCAACGGCGAAAGCATCGGATTCCTCAAGGCCGGGCTCAACAATGGCCTTTCCAGCAATCTCTTCGAAATCTCCGCCAGCCAACTGCTCACCGGAGAGAATGTCCTTAGCTTCGTGAAGAACGGTGACCCGAGCCTGATCTGGGGTGTCACTGATATCGTGATTAGCGAGACGATCAATCCCGACATGACCCTCACTTCCGGGACGGTTGAGACCGGGAAATACGGGAATCTGTTCGACGGAGCGACCGATGACGATGGAATGGTGTACGCGACATTCGGGGGCGCGGAGAGCGACATCGTCCTGACAGTCTCGGGCTTCGATATCGATTATGCGAACGAAGTCGAGATTCTTCTCAACGGACAGTCATTGGGCTTTCTCAACCAGACAGCGAACGAAGGCCTTGGTGTCACCCAATTCGAGATCAGTGCATCCCAGCAATCCGCTGATCTGAATATTTTGACTTTCCTCAAGAACGGTGACCCCGGTCTCATGTGGGGCATGACCGATATCCTCATTGAAAACACTTATGACATGACCCTGACGCGGGGCCAGACCGAAACCGGGAAATATGGAAACCTTTTCTCGGGAGCGTCCGACAGCGACGGTCTGGTCTATGCATCCTTCGAAGGTCAGTCGCAGGACTTGGTCCTGTCCGTGACCGGCTTCGACGTCGATTACGATACAGAGGTTCTCGTACGTCTGAATGGCGAAGTCATCGGCTGGCTCAACGCGGGACCGAATGAAGGATACTCCCAGACAGAGTTTCTTATTGCTGCCAGTGACCAGATTGCCGGCGACAATATCATAACCTTCGTCAAGGACGGTGATCCGACCCTTATGTGGGGCGTGACCGACATCCTCATCGACACACCGGACGCAGCCACGCAGGACTGGATTATGTAGACTGCGGAGCACGGCCGCGGTCTACGCCCCCTTGGGAATGTCCGACTTGAGTGGATAGCCATATCTGCGGGATTGAACCGGCTTGCTTGTGTGCTATGCGCACCGAGGAAACCCGGCATAGCAATCATGATCATTTCCCGCACACCATTTCGCATGTCCTTCTTCGGAGGGGGAACAGACTATCCCGACTGGTATCGCGAACATGGCGGCGCGGTCCTCTCGACGACCTTTGACAAGTACACCTATGTGAGCTGCCGGGAACTACCGCCTTTCTTCGACTTCAAGTACCGTATCGCCTACTCAAGGCTCGAGAATACGAAGACAATCGACGAAATCGTGCATCCCGCAGTCCGGGCGGTGCTGACCGAAACCGGGCTGACATGCGGGTTGGAAATCCATTGCGATGCCGACCTGCCGGCGCGATCCGGCTTGGGGTCTTCCTCGTCTTTCGTCGTTGGAATGCTCAACACGATTGCGGCGTTTCAGGGCAAGAGGGTCACCAAGCAACGGCTTGCCAACGAAGCCATTCGTATCGAGCAGGACGTGCTGAGCGAGACGGTCGGATCGCAAGACCAATTCGCCGCGGCGCTCGGCGGCTTCAATCTGATCCAGTTCCGCCGCGACGGTTCGATCTCGGCCGAACCCCTGATCATACCGAATCGACGCAGGGACGAACTCGACAGCCATCTCATGCTCGTTTTCACAGGATTTTCCCGGTACGCGTCGGAGGTAGCCGGAGCCCAAGTGGCAAGCATGGACAACCATGCCCAGTCGCTACATCGTATCCGGTCGATGGTCGACGAAGCCGTAGAGATCCTGGATTCCCCACGAGACATACGAGAATTCGGGGAGTTGCTTCACGAAGCGTGGGTTCAGAAACGCGGACTGACCGACAAGATAAGCAATGAGAGCATCGACAGCATATATGAAGAGGCTCGGCGCGCCGGTGCCATCGGCGGCAAGCTGATGGGGGCTGGCGGTGGCGGATTCATGATGCTTTTCGCCCCGCCGGAACGCCAAGAAGCCATTCGGACCGCACTCGGCGGACTGGTGCATGTGCCGTTCAATTTCGAGACCTCAGGCACGCAGATTGTCCACTACGCTCCCTAACCGCCAGAATTGCTCCCGACGCCGGTGACATGGGAGATACGATAGGCTCATGATAAAACAACAGTGCCGATGACATAACAGAGCACCGCTCCTGCCAACTCCATTGTAACGAATAGCATGTCCACCCTCGATGAAGCACATACCCGGTTCACGCACGCGTCACTTTCCGACAGCGTACTAATCAATTCAGTTCCGAAATGCGGGACGATGTTGCTGCGAAACATTTTGGTGATGTTCGTGCCGTGGGAACAGATCAGTTGGCCATTCGTCACCAACGACAACCTACCTGAGCCGCCCGAGACACCGACCTGCTTCACAGGCCATTTGAAATATTCGGCGCGCAGCCTGAAGTTTGCGCGCAAGACGCGTCACCTTGTTCTCGTGCGCCATCCGCATTCGCAGATTCTCAGTTACGCCCGTTTCATGTGGTCCTCGCACTGGAAGGACTCACCGCTTGGGCAGTTCATACGAGAGCAGGAGATGACTTTCGACGAAGTCGTCCGCCTGATGATCACCGGGTGGCAAGCCGGAAATGAGATTATCGATTCGCCGAAGGACTTTTTCATCCACAATGCAATTGCATGGTCCGGCCAAGCGACAATCGTTAAATACGAGGAACTCAGGAAGGCGATTTCAGAACTGGATGAGGACTATTTCAGAAGACTTCTGGATGCAGCTGGCCTGAACCTCCCTACGGATTGGCGAGAACGCATAGCGATCGCATCAGACCCTGAATATAGTTCGACAGCGTCCGAAAAATTCTCCACAGATGATCGCAAGTACCTGACAACCGAGGAACGTGCACTTTTCGAATCGGTGGCACCCGGCATATGCAAGGCGCTGGGATACCGTGAAATGCCGGATTGAGAGCGTCATCAGGACGCAAGGTTCGCAGAAACCGGCTTCCGGGAAATAACACGGACCGGTACCGTTAGCGCCAGCAAGTCAAATAGAAAAAGGCCCGATGCAGGGACAGAAGAACACAGGATCAGCGCAGAAGGCGGCTAGACTGATTATCATCGATCAGTCCCTGCGCGACTTCCGTGGACATCACCTCGTCTACGATGTCTCCGTCGCCGAAGCGGCAAAAAAACTGGGCTGGGATACGGTCATCGTCTCGCACGCGGATTTCAACAAATCGCATGCGCCGAAAGATATCGAGGTCATTCCCGCGTTCAGCCAGTCATGGGACCGGCTGCGGAAAGGCAGCCGTCTCAAGCAGATCGCACGCAGATATTCGCCGCGGAGAGTAAGAGGCGCGCTATCCGCAAACGCGAAGGCAGCCTATGTGTTGTTTGCGCGTTCGAAACTGCGCGGGCGGTTGGGGCCGATCTCCCACAGTCCACTTGAATTCGTGCACAAAGCATCGCGTGTCCTTACGCGGAGAGGTCGCAGGTTTTCAATTCTTCGCCGATTGTGGGCTTATCTGATTACATTCCTGTCACTGCCCTTCATCCTGGCGTATCGTCTTGTCATCCGCCGGGGACCACCTGCACAGGAGAGTTTTGCAAGCGGCCTTGCCCTGGCCCTGAAGAGACTCCAGGCGGGACCGCAGGATTTCGTGTTTATTCACACGATCGGCGTCGAGGATCTCGATGGCTTGCTGTCCTATATGACGTCGGCCACAAGAGCCAACCTCCCGCAGTTCAGGATCTTGCTTCGCCGCGATTGCAACGAGGAACTGACGACGAAAGCGAAGGGGCGAAGCCTGCGCGAATGCCTGAACGGCTTCGACAGGTCGGGTCTCTACCCCTCGAAAGCCTCGTTCTTCACCGATACGGATCAATTGACCGCCCAATATGACTCCCAAAGCGGCATCAAGTTCACGACCGCGCCAATCCCGATACACAACGACCTTATCGAGGCTCTGGAGACGCGACCCGGCAAAACCAACGCCGCAGCGCCGCTGAACGTCGTGTATCTCGGCGATGCGCGGCCGGAGAAAGGCTATCAATACCTGCCGGACCTGGTGGAAGGCGTTTGGGAATCCCTCGTGGAACCCGGAAAGGTCCGTTTCACGTTTCAGTCGAACTATAATCTGCCGGGCGGCGAACCAGGCATCTACGAGGCCCGGCTTCGCCTGAGCCAGTTGCCCGACGATCTCGTGAAACTGATTACCGAGCCCATGTCCACGGAGGACTACTACGAGCTCCTTTCGGATGCCGATATAGTGGTTTTCCCGTATGAGGCGCATCGCTATCCCGCGCGTAGCTCGGGGGCGTTGACCGAAGCTTTGGCGGCAGGCAAGCCGGCAATCGTTCCTGCCGGAACCTGGCTTTCCAGTCAGGTGGATTCGGCGCGCGGCGTCACCTTTGACCATCCGCGCGATTTGGCACTAGCACTGTCGACGGTCGTTGATGGATACGACGAGTACCGGTCGGCCGCACAGCGCTTCAAGGCCGAATGGACCCGGTTCCACTCTCCCGAAAATCTGGTTGCGACCATCACAAAGCCGACGTCCGCAGCTCGAGTGCAGACGGCCAGTTCCGAAACGCCTTCTGTCCTCTTCGTGATGGATGCCGACGCATTTCGACACAAGACAGGAAGCTTCAACGTCGCGCGCAACCAGCTGCAGTATCTGGAGACCCGCGGATATCGCGTCTATCTCGTCTTGCTGTCGATGGACATTGCCTCACCAAATTACAACCCGGCCACCATCGAGGCCGAGACACGGGCCGCACTGTCGGAATTCCGGTTTGCGGGATCGTGGATACTCCATTTCGGGGCGCGATTGTCCAATGCCGGATCGCTGTTTCGAGCGCTGAAGAAGGTTGCGTCGAAACAGTATTCGCTGGAACGCGAACTCGACACACGAAAGGGTTTCGAAATCCCGGCATCGTTGAAGGTGTTTCTTCGAAATAACCCCGTCGACGCCGTTCTTATGAACTACATAATAAACATGCCGATCGTCGAACGCCTCGGACTTGCGGGGAAAACGAAGATCATCTGCGAAATGCACGACATCCAGTCGCATCAGTTCGCGATATACGGAAAACGGGACATCGATCAGGAAGAGTTCCACAAGGAATGCGAGTTGCTGGATTCCTGCGCCGCAGTTATCGCGATCAACAAGCGGGAGCGCGACAAGATCACTCCGTTCTTGAAGAGCGCCAAGGTGACATTCGTCGAGCAGCCCATCGCTACTACACCCGCCGACATCTCCAGGCTGGCGGGTTGCCGGGACCTTTCGGAAGTTCTCAGTGCCGGCGGCTCCGATCTGGACTATGTCAATCTCGGGACCGCGATTACGCTGGGAAATAACTGGCAGCGCAATCGCCTTCTCGGTGCTGGTGGCCTGGATCTGCTGTATGTGAGCACCAGTCATGCTCCCAATATCCAATCGTTCGATTGGTTTTTCAGAAACGTCTTTACCGAGTTCCTGGCGCCGCGCGGTGTCAACATAACAGTGGCGGGCAACATCCACTGGTCGATTCCCCAAAACCTGCATCCGCAGGTATTCCTCGCCGGAAGACAGGACGATCTATCGGTCCTTTATTCCGCATGCAAAATCGTCGTGCTACCGATCATCGCCGGCGCCGGAGCGAGCATCAAGACCCTTGAAGCGATCGCCCGCCACAAGCCGATTGTAGCCACCAGCCGTGCGCTTGGCAGTATTGGTTTGGGGCTCTCCGGACTGCCGTTCTACGACAAGCCGGAGGATTTCGCCGCGGCCGTCCTCGATCTGCTTGAAGACGGCTCGAAACGGTCGCAGGCGGCGGACCAGTCCTATCGGCTGCTCCTCGAAACGAAACGCGAAGAGAATTATCGAACAAAAATGGATGCTATTTTCGGCGAAACGCTGGGCGAGAAGGCGCTCAAGGCGGCTGAAGCATCCGAGTCCTCACAACAAGCCCAGACCAACGAAGAAATGCCGCCACTTGCCGAGTGGACGGAGGAAATCGGTCTCTTCAACCAGATTATGCGAAATGAAGTCGAAGGCCTTCCTACCAGCGAGGAAGCACTGAAACGATTTCTCGCCTCACCCGCATCTTCGCAAAAGACCTTCGAAACCCTCTATCAGGCGTTTCTCGAATCAGGCGTGGCGCCGATCATCGATACGGCGCCCTGGATCAAGCAAATGCTGAAGGACTCCGGCCAACCGGCGACTTTCGAAGACTTTCGAGCGAATCTGAGAAATCGCGTTTCAAACACGACCCCTGCGGAAACGCAGATCAAAGTCAGCGCAATCCGTGCATAGACGCATCGGGCGCTATGTTGAAAACAAAAACCAAAGAAAAAAATAAAAGCACATGACGACCTTGAAAATCGACTGCCGCGGATGTGGCGAACATACAGTCGAATTGTTCCTCGATCTCGGCGAGCAGCCGCATTGCAATCGGTTGATACCGCCGTCCCTGGCAGATCAGCGCGAGCCGCATTTCCCGCTGCGCGTCGGCTTCTGCACGAATTGCTCGCTCGTGCAAATCGACCACACGATACCGAAGGAGAGCATGTTCTCCGATTACCCCTATGTGTCGGGAACCACCAAGACCCTCGTCAGGCACTTTCAGGACACGGCAGAACGCCTGATCGACACCTATGGCCTGGGCGCCGGTGATCTTGTCGTGGATATCGGCTCCAATGATGGGACCTGGCTGTCAAAATATCAGCCACACGGATTGCGCGTACTCGGCATCGACCCGGCGGCCAATGTCGTCGAACTGGCGCTGGAAAACGGCGTGCCCACCTGGGTGCGCTTCTTCAACGAGGAGGTCGCCGCAGAAATCCTGCAGAAGGAGGGGGCGCCCAAGCTGGTAACGGCTGCCGGCGTGTTCTTTCACCTCGAGGAGTTGCATTCGGTGGTGCGAGGCATCGCCCGCCTCATCGACGATGACGGCGTATTCGTCGTCCAGGCCATCTATCTCGGGGGCATGCTCGAAAACCTCGCCTTCGACCAAGTCTATCACGAGCACCTCGTCTACTACACACTGAAGTCGATCGAGGCGCTGTTCGCGCTGCACGGACTCGAAGTCTTCCATGCCCGCCTGGTGCCGATCCATGGCGGCTCGCTGGAAGTGCACGTGGCCAAAAAAGGCCGGCGGCCGGTCGATGACAGCGTGACGGCTATGCGGGCGGACGAAGCGGCGAGGAAGTACGGGGATATCGAAACCTACCGGGCGTTCGCCGACAAGGTCTGGCAGTTGCGCGACGATCTGCTTGCAATCCTTCGGCGCTACAAGACCGAGGGCAAAACGGTGCACGCCTACGGCGCACCGGCCAAGGGAGCGACGCTGCTCAACAGTTTCGGCATCGGCCCGGACCTCGTTCAGGCGGCGGAGGAACGCAATCCGATGAAGGTCGGATACATGATGCCAGGATCGCGCGTTCCGATCCTCGCCGATGACGCCGGCGAACGGCCGGACGCCTATCTCGTGCTTGCCTGGAACTTCTTCGACGAGTTCGTCGCGAAGGAAGGCGCCTATCTCGACAATGGCGGTGAGTTCATCGTGCCGGTCCCGACACTGCGCATCGTCGGGCGCGAAGACATCTGATGGCCGCAACGCCGCCACCTTCCGCGATCATCCTCGTCGGCGCGAGCGGCTTTGCCGGCCGCAATTTCGCCGACGCGCTGGGCGGCAGCGTGGAGCGCCTGATCGCGGTGACGGCGGAGACGCTCGACGTACCCGGCTGCGACCAGACCGTGACGCTGGACGGGCTTGCGGATATCGGCCCCCTGCCCCCGGATACGGTCGTCATCCATGTCGGCGCCTACCGCTACGACCCGGAACGGTTCGAACTGGCGCAGAGCGATATCCTTCTGCACAATGCCGATCTCAATGCGCGCATCTACCAGTTCTGCGCCGAGCGCGAGATTCGGGAAGTGCGCCTGGCGAGTTCGGTCGCGGTCTATCCCGCGGAACTCGAGGTGATGGACGACACGGTTTCGGTGGACCTCAATCGACCCCCTCATACCGGCGAAGCCTTCTATGCATGGTCGAAACGCTGGGCCGAGATCATGGCCGGCCTCTACCGCGACCGCTTCGGCATCAACACCGTGACATTCCGCCTGTCCAATCCGTACGGCCCGCATGACAGCGTCAATCCGCGAAAGGCGCATGTCGCACCGGCCTTCGTGATGAAGGCGCTCGACACAAATCCGGTCTTTCCGATCCGGGGCGACGTGTCTGTCGAACGCGATTTCACCTATATCGGCGATGTGGTGGACATCTTTCTGCGGACGCTGTCATGGCGCGGCCGCAACGAGGTCTACAATATCGCGACCGGCGAGACGACGACACTCGAAACCTTGGCGCGGACCGTGATGCGGATTGCCAGTGTCGACAAACCGATCGAGGCCGGCGCGCCCGGCGCTTTCGGCCCGAAGGCGAGGCGGGCAACGGCAGAAAAGGTGAAGCGCGATTTCGGGTTCACCTTCACCAGCCTGGCAGACGGGATGAAACCGACGATTGAGTGGTACCGGCATGCCTACCGCCCCTAGTTCCGCCATCGTGATTGGCGCAGACGGCTTTCTCGGCCGGCATATGGTTCGCCTACTGGAAGAGCGCGGCTGCGCGGTGCACGCGATCGGCCGAGCGGCCGGCGACCTCTCTGACGCGGCGACTACGGACCGCCTTCTGGCGGCGGCGCCCAAAGCGAACCGCATCTTTCACCTGGTGACGCGCCAGCGCACCGGGCAGGTGCAATATGGCATTCAGGGCGAATTGCTGGCGATGAATGCGCGCATTCACCTGAACGTGCTGGAGGCATGGCGGCAGCACCAGCCGCAGGCAAAGCTCGTCTCGACGGGAAGCTCCTGCGTCTATCCGGAAAAGGACAGCCCGATCCCGGAAGAGGATTTCCAGTCCGGCCCGATGCATGAGAGCGTCCGCGGCTACGGACTGGCCAAACAGGTGCTGGCTGTCGGCAGTGAAGCCTATTCGTCCCAATACGGGCTCACCTATCTTCACCTGTTCCTGGCGACTGTTTACGGCCCCAACGACCACACGGCACCGGACCGGACCCATTTCATGACCGGAATGATCGACCGTGCGGTGCGCGAGAAGGAGGAGGGAAAATCCGAGTTCACCGTATGGGGCGACCCAGGCACGGTGCGCGACCTGCTCTATGTCGACGACCAGCTCGACGCCATCCTTGCCGCAGACGCCGCCTTCGAGAACGTCCAGATCAACTGTTCCTCCAACCAGCCCGTGACGATCGGCGCCTGTGCGGAGGCGATCCGCGACGCGCTCGGCTGGCAGGCGGAGATCGTCTATCCCGAAGGCACATTCCGCGGCGCCGCCTACAAGACGCTGGATGCCACACGCTTTCTGGAAAAGACGGGGTGGAAGCCGAATGTCGGGCTCGAACGCGGCGTCCGGCTGGTTCTCGATCAGGACTACGGATAGGGAAAAGATCTAATGCGGCGCTACCTGGTCCAGTTCTCGCGACGTCTGCTCGGGATTCAGCAAATCACAGAGCGCATTGAGACGTTGATACGATCAAGAAGTCGAACGGATGACCGGCTTGAGAGTATCGAAAGCGAATTGCAGGGAGTTCGCGAGCAACTCGGCAATCTCGGTGCGTCACTGGAACGGATGAGACCGAGAGCGGAAGACAGCATCGCGCTTCCGGCAGAACTAAAGCCCTATGCCGGGCTTTCCGCGGCCTTGTATATCCGGGAAGACGGTTCGCTTGCGCTTTCGCGCGAACAGGGCAACTCCAGCGAACGATCGATCATTATATCGATCCCGAAATCCGGCACGTATCTGCTTGGTGCCTATCTGCAAAGTCTCGGATTGATCCATTGCTTTGCACATGTGCACGAAGGTGGATTCAGCGACTATCGCGGCAGATCGATCAAGGAAATGGTGGAGAACTATACGGACTTCGAGATCCCGCTTCCTGTCGAGCATACGCTTAAGCTGATCAAACCGGGCGACTTTGTCGTCGGACACCTGCGTGATATCGACCGCTGCCGCCCCTTGCTGAGCGAATACCGCAAGGTACTGGCCGTTCGCGAAATCCGCGCGGCGCTTGTGTCGCACATGCGCTTCATGAACAACGAAGGTCGCGGCAAGGCATTTGGAACTGACTGGAAGGACGAACCGGATCCGCGCGAAAAAATGCGTGGTTATCTTCGCAAATATGCGCCGACCATGCTGCCGTTCATGGCCGAAGTTGCCGCGTGGCGCGAGCTACCTGATGTCTTGGTCGTACCTTTCGATGCGTTACTGGGAGATCATGGGCCCGACCTGCAACAATCGGTGGCATCCCGGATAGCCGCACATGTCGGCGTGGATCTCACGCCTGCGGAAGCAGTTACGAAACTGCGCGGAGTGATTGGAAAGCCGACGACGACATGGTCGGGATCACGAACTTCGCTTCAGGAATATTGGTCGCCGGAATGCGAAGAAATATTTCGGGACCATGGGGGCGGAGCCCTAAATCTTGCTCTTGGTTACGATGCCGCCGAATGATCTGATAACGAGGCGGTTCAGAACGGTGTTTAGCGGGCAATGAAAAGCTTTATTCTCAACTATGTCCGTCGGATATTCGGCACTTCGCATCTGAACGCGCGCCTGGACGGCATGGAAGCGCAACTTCGGGATCTCCATGATCTCATCACATCTTCCTTAGCCTCTCCCGAGGCTATCCGGCGGGAGACCGAACTTCGCGAGACCGTCGCGCGGGTCTCTGACACGATGCCCCAGATACGCGACCGCATTGCCCAACTTGAGCAACGCGCGCAGGCAGACACTCAAAGGCTCGCCCAGAAAATCAGTCTGGTCGACGGCAAACTCGATCAACTAACGATCGATACCGCCGACGGGCTGGGCGATGTAATTGAACTCGTGTTGCGCGATGCGCCGCCGGGGCGGAAGTTGCACGCCGACGTTATTCGCCCGGTCGCTCTGGACTCGCCGGATCATTACGAGCCGCGCGGCACCAAGAACGACAACACGCGGCATCCGCGCTTTGTCCACCGGTGCGAAAGCCTCCTCCCCTCGATTGTGCATCTCGACATTGGCTGCGCCGGGGGCGGCCTGGTCTGGGACTTCACTTTGCGCGGTCATCTTTCCGTGGGCATTGAAGGAAGCGACTACAGTCTTCGCGAGCAGCGCGCGGAGTGGCGGATCATCCCCAACCGGCTGTTTACCGCTGATATATCTGCTCCCTTCCGCGTCCTCGACGAAGAGGACAAACCGGTCCTTTTCAACCTCGTCACGGCATGGGAATTGTTCGAGCATATCCCCACCGAGAGTGTTGACCCGGTGCTAGACAACATCATCGCCAACATGACGCCCGACGCCATGCTGGTGTGCTCCGTCGCCACATTCGTGGACAAGGACGATACAACGGGAACGGTCTATCACCAGACCGTCGAATCCAGAGAATGGTGGCTCGACAAGTTCCGGGCCAAGCGCCTGGAGGAACAAGTAGGCCTGTTCGAGACCGCCGACTTCGTGCGCGGCAGCGGCAACCCACGCGCCGACGATTGGGACGTGAGGAAAAACCCCGAAATGGGTTTTCATCTGGCTTTGAAACGGACTGGAAGGGCGAACGCGGAGTGAAAGGTACGCTCCGCCTCTAAATTCTTGAGTTTTTCAGTCAGCGTTTCCTCATCCAGAAGGAGAGCCCCCCTTCTTTCAAGCCTAAGTTTCCCGAAATATAGGCTAATGGAGCCAATACCTCCCATTCGTCTCCAAACAATAGCGTGGCACCCAGCATATACTGCTCGCTGTAACCTCTTCCATCGAAGCTTTTTGGATACTCTCTCGGCAGATTGATGTCATGTATGTGGACTATTACCCCGGGTTTCAAGCGAGGTAATATTTCGAGAAAAAGACGAACCGTATCCGTTCCGTTTAATGTCAAATGACTGCCATCATGGAACAGTATATCGCCACATTCCAGTATATCGAATTCCTCTAGCGCGACCTCAAGCACAGATTTTCTAATATTTGCGTCCACAACCTCCTCGATACCTATGCGAGGCGCTGGGTCGATCGAAACCAGCTTAGTGTTCGAATGGACCGTTTCTATTGCGAGCCGCATAAAACGAGTCGAGTTTCCACTACCGATCTCAAGTATGTTTTTTGGACGCAGCGCTGCAACGGTTGCAAAGGCGAAGCGTGCATCATTGCGCGAAAAATACCCATTGTTCCAATAGGGCATACTCGCCGATTCTTCTTGCTGAGGAACACTATCCAACGCCGAATGGTCTAAATAAGTACGAAGCAGGTCTAAATGAGCGGTGATACTCGCGCTGTCACGCTCAAACCGCTTTTCTATCTCATGATAGACAAAACCCTCACCACGAGGCATGATGACAGATTCATGATCGAGGGGAACGATTACCGCCTTTCCCCCGTTATTTAATGTAATCAGATCCTCTGACTTTACTCTTTCGAGTTTTAGCAGATTTCTTTGTATTTTCGATGACTTTTCTGTATCTATTTCATCGTGGAAACTTTTATTTCCTATATATTTCAATATACTATCAATTTTATTTTCTATTTGAACTTGATTATTATTAATAATAGGAATTAAGTAAAGGCTTTTTATTAGATTTATAGCCGTTTTTAGCTTTCCGAACATTAATTTTTGTCCTGCCCTGGTACATAGAATATTGCGCATCCGAACCCAAATGGGGGACGAATTCATAGGCTTGTTGGGGCAACTGCGATCCCTGTGAGCGGAACGTTTATCCGAAATTTCATATCCGTTGGATGAATTTCTGTTCGCAATTTGGTGATAGGCCCAAAACGCATCAGATCAACCACAGACGAATTTTGATTGCAAATTCCGACATGTACTCAATTCACACTGGGTCCGCTAACCTAACATACACAACCGCCTACGATTTCGTATCAGATCGAGAATCACCATGTACCCGAATATCGTTAGATTGATGGAACCGCTCAAGAACTGGAGCCGATTGCCAGAGGTTAATGACGCGCTGAACGAATTCTCGTACCGCGATCTGTGGGGATTAAGTGGTTTGCAAACGCCTAGCGCAAATAAGTTCTCAACCCAAACTTGTTAACAGGAGAGCGAGTTGAACGAGATTGGCGTCCCAATCAGCCAGACGAGGCCCTACCCTTGAACCATCAAAATAATGCGCATTACGCCGCGCTAATGCACTTGCGCCCCGGCGATATCTTTTTTGATATCGGCGCGCATGCTGGCGTAATTTCACGAAAGCTTTCGGGGTCCGCCGGCCATATTTATGCATTCGAGCCAAATACGGATGTGATCAAACCGCTGGCCACTGATGCACTTCCAAATATTACTATAGTTCACAAAGCCGTTTCTGACATAGACGGAATGAATAGCCCCTAGATTCGTAGACGCCTTCTTCCCTAATTTTGAGGCAAGGAGGCCATGATGGGCAAAGCCAATTTCAGCGACGATTTCAAACGGGACGCGGTGGCGCAGATCACCGAGCGCGGCTATCCGGTCGCGGAGGTCTCGAAGCGGCTGGGCGTCAGCCCGCACTCGCTCTACGCGTGGAAGAGGAAGTTCTCACAGCCATCTGGCGGAGACGACAAAGATGCCGAGATAAGACGGTTGAAGCGCGAGCTGGTCAGGGTCACCGAGGAGCGCGACATCCTAAAAAAAGCCACCGCGTATTTCGCCAAGGATGCAAGGTGAGATACGCGTTCGTTGCCGAGCATCGTTCGCTGTTCTCGGTGCGGACGATGTGTCGTTGCCTGTGCATCCAACCCAGCGGCTTCTACGCCTGGCTCGAGAATCCGTTGAGCAAGCGCGCCCGCGAAGACGCGCGCCAGACCGAACTCATCCGGACTGCATGGAAGGACAGCGGCAAGGTGTATGGCTATCGCAAGCTCCACGATGATCTGCTGGATCAGGGCGAGACGTGCTGCCCGAACCGCGTTGCACGTCTGGCCAGTTTGGCAGGCATCAAGGCCCAGATCGGCTACAAGCGTCGGCCGGGCAGCCATGGCTGCAAGCCGTCATTGGTCGTCGACAACACATTGGACCGGCAGTTCGATGTGGATGCGCCGGACCGGATCTGGGTCACCGACATCACCTACATCAGAACACTGGAAGGCTTCGCCTATCTGGCCGTCATCATCGATCTCTATTCCCGGCGCGTCGTCGGCTGGTCGATGCAGAGCCGTCAGACGACGGATGTAGTCCTGCAGGCATTGCTGATGGCGGTGTGGAGACGGAAGCCGAAGAGCCGGGTGCTGATCCATTCGGACCAAGGTTCCCAGTTCACCAGCATGGACTGGGCATCATTCCTCAGGGCTCACAATCTGGAACACTCGATGAGCCGGCGCGGAAACTGCCATGATAACGCGGTTGCCGAGAGCTTCTTCAACCTGCTCAAGCGGGAGCGGATACGGCGCCGGACCTACAAGACCAGAGCCGAAGCCCGGCAGGACGTGTTTGAATACATCGAGATGTTCTACAACCCGAAACGCAAGCACGTGAGGAACGGGATGCTGTCGCCCGTCGAGTTCGAACGGCAGCAGGAAATGAGAACCGAGGGCGTCTAGAAAACTCGGGGCTATTCAGAACTGCGAGATTCTTCCTTGACGAGCGGGAAGGTGAGCAGGCCGTCGGCTCATCACTCATGCGGCTAAAAGGCATGGAAAACAGCACCCGTGAAATTAATGTGGAAACCATAACCGTAGATACGTTCTGCCGGAGCATTGGTATCGCGCCGAATGTGATGAAAATGGATGTTGAAGGCTTCGAACCCAATGTCATCGCCGGCGCTCGAGAGACTATTATTTCGGCGAAGCCCATCATTATCTTTGAGCTGTGGGAGTCTCGCTGGCAGAAATTACAACCGATGATTTCGTTCCTCTCTGAACGCTATCACTTAATAAAGCTTCTCGACGGTAGCCCGGCTATTCCTTTTTATAAAGAAGAACCGAGAAGTGGAGTGGATGATATACTTTGTATCCCCTTTATTATCCCTCAGCCCCGCGTCTCTTAAAACTCCGCGCTCAGTTCGATATAATTATTGTTGTCGGTAAAGTAGGACTGATAAGATAGGCCGGCTGTCAGCTCGGCAAAATTGGTGAGATTAAATGTCGCTCCGTCCGGAGTAGCGGCCACGCCGACAACAGCGGCTGCGCTTTGAAGGTAACTGCCTACACCCGGCTTAATAATCTTCAGCGGTCCTCGCGGCGTCATGGTCGGACCGGCGCGCATTCGGTCGGTCCAGTTGACCACGGCGGTCACGCTGGTCGTGCTCCAGGCGATGAGATGCGTCGCGGCGGTCAGGATTTGGAAATACCATTTGCACAACGCCACCTCCGTCGCCGGCGGGCGGGCGAGCCAGGCCGTGGCGCCCGCGCCGACTTCGAGCTTGACGCGGCCGAAGCTGACGCTGCCGCCGCCCGATGCGGATAGCTTCAGGCCGAGATTGCCGGTGTCGCCTGCGCCGAGCGCCAGCGTGAGGGACTGGCGGCCGCTGCCGGCGACTATCGTTCCGCTGGCGCTGCCGAAGGAGACCGACAGGTCGGCGGTCGGGTTCTCGACCGATACCGTGACTGTTTCGGAAGCGAAGGTGGCAAACCCGCCGGTTGCCGGCTCGACCACCTGGACGATCGCGCCCGAGGCGAGCGTCGCGACGAGACCCGACAGGCTCAGATCCGCGCCGCCGGTATCGGCTTTCCAGCGGTCGAAACCGTATTGACCCGCGCTCAGCGCACCGCCGGCGAAGCCGCGCTGATTGACGGAGAAGTCGCCATTGATCAGCAGGTTCGGCCGCGCGACGGCGGTGGTGAAGGGAAAGCGTGCCTCGCCCGTATCAGAGTCGACCACGATTGCTTCGCGCCACGCCGCGCCGTCGGAACTGACCTTGAAGTGGAAATCGTCGTCGCCGGCCAATCCCATTTCGGCGCGGCCGGAAAAGCCGGTCTGGTAGAGCAGGCTCGCCGTGTCGCCCGCGGCGGCCTTGTTGATCTTCATCCGGTGGCCGGCGCCCTCATGGGTGAAGAGGGAAGCGGGCGAGGATACCGCCAGCCGGTTCGCCGTGTCGGCCGTGGTATTGACGCCGAGGATGTCGCCTACGCCTGAGGCCTGCCAGATCACTCCGTCCCAGACGAATTCGGCCTTCTCGCCGAGCACCCAGGCGCGCCACCCGACCTGCGGCAGATAGAACATCCAGGCGCCGTCCTGGTAGGCGGCGATGGCGTGTTCCCGGCCCGCCCACTCGCCCGTCGCGTCGGCGGCCACGAGATAGCGTGCACCCGCCGCGGGGGATACCGGCGGCGCGGAGAGGCTCCTCGTCTCCACGGTCAGCTGCACGATCGCATCGAGCGCCCGCAGGGCCTCGTTATGCGTCACGTGTTTCTGCGCCTGGTTGGGCATGATGTAGGGAAGGTCCAGGTTTTCGCTCGATTCCGTCATGTTCACATCTCCGGTCTGTCGGCCCATTATCGGGCGATCCGGAATGCGGTGGATAAGTGTATGCGCGAATATGAAGGCGGCCTCCCCTTCCCGCCGGCCCTTGCGGAGGCGCGCGCACAGGTTGAATAGACAGAACATGTCAAACGAACAGCCACGGTTCATCATCGTCGACCAGTCCTTGAAGGGGTTCGACGGCCATCACTATGAATACGACCTGGCCGTTTCCCGGGCAGCAGCCGGGCGCGAATATGCCGTCGCGGTCCTGGCGAACAAGCACTTTTCGGATAGCGGAGCCTTCCCGGCAGCCATCGTCCCCTGGTTCCCGGAAAGCTCCTATGAAGCTCACCGGAATGGTTCGGCGGCGCTTGTTCTGAGGGCCATCACGCCCCTTCCCGCGCCGATGCGCCGGACGATCATCGCGGCGGGTTCACTGGCCAGACGCACCATGCGGCGCTTCAGGAACGGCCCCGGGCCATCGCCTGCACTTCCCGGCTTCGGGAAAACGCTTGCGGCATGGCTCGAGCGCGAACAGCTTCGCCCCGAGGACCATGTCTTCATACACTCGCTTTCGAATGCGGAGTTTCTCAGCCTTTCCGGGATGCTCATCGAAACGCATGCCAAAGCGACAATTCACGTCTTGCTCAGGCGTGATGCGGAGGAAGAAAACGCGGTGACACAGGCCCATGGCGGCGTCCGTCCGGCGCTGGCGGCGCTTGTCCGCTCACCCGAGCCCGGAACTCGGCTTCGCCTCTATGCCGACACACGCCAGCTTGCCGAACAATATGACGCGCTCGCCGGGTCGCCTCGGTTCCAGGCGCTGCCGATACCGCACTGCCTGGAGGAGCGCCCCCCACCGCCGGACCGCGGTCCCGGTTTCCCGCTGCGGCTTGTCTATCTGGGCAATGCGCGCAGCGAAAAAGGCTTCGACCTGCTGCCCGGCCTCCTGACAGCCCTGAAGAAAGACTGCTTCGGCACCGGGCGAGCGAAGCTGGTCGCTCAGGCCAATATCCCGGTCAGCCTCGAAGAGGCCGACATCGCCCGCGCCGTGAAGCGCCTGTCCGCCTATCCGGCCAACCAGGTCGAACTACTGGACAGGGAGCTTTCGCTGGAGGCGTTTCAGGAGCTGCTCCATTCCGCCGACATCGTTTTATTGCCCTACCGGGCCGATCTCTACCGCCGACGCAGTTCCGGAATCCTGGTTCAGGCGCTGGCGGCAGGCAAACCGGTGGTCGTGCCGGAGGATTCCTGGCTCGCCTCGGAGGCTTCCCAGGGTGCGGCTATCGTCTTCGGTCGTAAGCGAAGCTTCGCCGATGCCGTGCGTCTTGCAATCGAAAACCATGCGGAGCTCGCCACGGTCGCCCGGTCTGCCGCCGCGACGTTCGCCCGTACGCACAGTGCCGATAGGCTGGTCGAATTGCTTCTGTCGGCGCGCTAGGCGTTTAGGACACTGAGTTTCTCCACGACAAGCCGGAGGAAGCTTGTCGGGGAGCGGGCGTCCGCCTCAGCAACGATATTCTCGGACATTCGGTCATAGAGATCCGGATCGCGCGCGAGCGTTTCTATCGCCGACGCAAGCCCGGCCGCGCTTATGTCTTCCGAAAGAAGTCCTGTCCGCCGATGGTTTATCTGTTCGGTCAATCCGCCAACCGGCGTGGCGATTACCGGCATGGCATGGGCATATGCCAAAGCGGGAATACCCGACTGGCTAGCCTCGACATGAGAGAGCACGGCGATGTCGGCCCGTGCGAACAACGCATCGATTTCCGCTTCGTCGTGCCAATGGTTACGGATATCCGCTCCCATTGCCTCAAGGCGTGCGCGCATCGCGCCCAGATCACCGGCCCCGGCAACGCACAATTCGATTGCGATTCCCTTGACCGATATCTGCCCGATTGCTTCAACAAGCATCGGCAGCCCCTTGTAGGCAAAGATACGCCCGAAGAAGAGGAGCCTCAGCGGACGCGATGCGTCGCGTGTGCGCGCCTGAAGCACGGATCCGGTCACGTAATCCGGATGGAACGCCGTTATCATTACCTTGCCAACGCGCCGCGGGGCCAAGCGCTCGGTCACGGCTTTCGACATGGTGACGACGAGATCCGCGGCCTTCGCCTCCGAAAGCAGCCACCGGGTTGCGAGCGCCGTCGGATCCCCCGGATGCATTTCGACATCATGAATGAGCGTGCCGTATCGAATTCCCCGCCGACGGATGTCGCGCATCAGCAGTGGTGTCCAGACATGCGGCATCACGTTGAAGACTGCATCCACGCGGTTTTCCTGGAGATAGTGCAGAATGGCGGCCCGAGAGCGCCAATAATTCGTCAGCAATCCTGCGGAACCAAAAGCGGAAAACGTGTCCACCAGAAGTGATTTCGGAGCTGCCGCGCGAAAGAACTCCGCAGATTCGTTGTCACTCGAAACGATGACGTGCGGATCGATCCCGTTCATCGTCCGGGCCGCATCGAAAAGCCGGCTGGTCAACTGAACGCCACCGCCGCGCCGTCCAAGATTGATCAGGGCAAGTTTCATCGCTGTCTTTCCCGACGACAAGGAGAGCGTCTGACGCGACCTAGCTTCTCGCGTCGTTCATGTATGCGTCCACCACTTCGTTGACATCGCCATACATCTGCAGTTTGCCATGGCGCAGATACAGCGCCTTGTTGCACCATTTGCGAATAATGTCGTTGTTGTGAGACGCCAGCACCAGAATATTCGCGCCGGTCACCATTGATTCCAGCCGCTCGGTCGCCTTGGCGGAAAATCCGGCGTCGCCCGCCAGAACCCACTCGTCCATCAGCAAAATATCGGCCTTGACCGCCGTCGCCAGCGCGAAGGCAAGACGCACGCGCATTCCCGATGAATAGGTTCGGATCGGCATATTGAGGAAGTCGCCGAGCTCCGTGAATTCCTCGACTTCGGGCATGATCGCGCGGATCTGCCTGTTCGTCAGCCCCATCAGCATGCTGCGCAGCTGGATGTTTTCGATGCCGGTCAGTTCCGGACGCATGCCACCGGCAATGTCGAGCAATGTTGCGACGTCGCCGGTCGTCCGCATAAGGCCGGTGACGGGTTCGTATATGCCAGCCAGCGTGCATAGGAGGGTGGTTTTACCGGAACCGTTCGGGCCGACTATGCCGACACGGTCGCCGGATCGCAGATGCACCGATATCTCGGACAAGGCACGCACCACTGTCGGCGTGTTGGCTTCCTTCAGGACGATTCCGCCGGTCGCCCGGGCAACAAGCGTCTTCTTCAGCGAGCGGTGACCGACATGAAGAAGCGGGAATTCGATCGTGACCTTGTCGAGAAGCAGCTCAGCCAATTGTCAAACCCAGAAGATGATGCGCCGCCGAAAACGCGCGAAAAGCAGGAAGGAAATCGCCGACAGGATGACCAGACCGCCGATGGTCCATGCGAGATGCGCTGGCGAGATCGGTTCCAGCAGCAACGGCGCGCGGATCAGCGAGATCAGCGCGGCCAGCGGGTTGATATCCGCTGCCAAACGCAGCGCCGGCCGCTCCCCGACATGCCAGATCACCGGGGTCAGGAAGAAGGCGATCTGCATGATGGACGCCACGACCTGGATGAAATCGCGGAACCGAACTGAAATGATCGCCAGAATGACTGCCACATTCGTGAGGATCGCAGTGAGCAGGAGGAAGCCCGGAATGGCCCAGAGCATCTGCCAGCCCCAGGGAAGGCCAAGGAATATGTGCACTGCGAAGAAAAGCGGGATGGAATGGGCGAAAATGATCACGTGCCGCGCGATCAGATGGAATACATGGGCCATGCGCGGGATGCGCATCTGCTTCATCAAGGGACCGGCCGCTATGAAGGTGGAACAGGAATCGTTCACCGACGTCACGATGAAGTTCCACACGATGATGCCGGCCGTCAGATATGGCAGGTAGCTGCGCAGCTCGATGCCGAACAGAAGCGAATAGAGCGGCCCCAGTCCGAGTATGAACGCGCCGGTGCTGATCGTCAGCCAGAATGGTCCGAGAATCGATCCCCGATAGCGCTGCACGATATCGATCCAGGCGAGCGTCGCCCAGAACCGGAAATTGACGAAGGATTCACGAATATCCTGCCAGGCAAGGCCGTAGGGCGTCTGCTTGTCGACGGATTCGGCGGTCACGATCTCTCCAACCGGATCAGCATCTAGACGTTACCGAATTTCACATTCCGGATCATCCGATAGCCGCGAATGAGCTCCTGGATTCCCGCATCGATCGAATGGTCCGGCCGGTAACCGGTTTTTTCTATCTTGTCATTCGACACGATATAGTCGCGCTTGTCCGGGTCCTCGCCAATGGGAGCTTCCAGATAGACGAATTCGGGAACGTATTTCTGGATACGCTGGCAAAGCTCGATCTTCGACAAATTGGCGTCCGAGAGGCCGACGTTGTAGGCATTGCCCTTCATCGTCTCGAAGTTCGCCAATGCATGCAGAAACGCTTTCGCTACATCGCGGACATGGATGTAATTGCGCTTGAAGTGGCCTTCGAAAATGACAACCGCCCGGTCCATCACTGCCCGGTAGGTGAAGTCGTTGACGAGCAAATCCACCCGCATACGTGGCGCCATGCCGAACACGGTGGCCAGCCGAAAGGTGAGACCGTTTTCGCGCGCCAGAACCGCCTTTTCGGCCTCGACCTTGGTCACGCCATAGAGCGAAATGGGATTGAGCGGCGTTTCCTCGGTGCAGAACTGGTTTTTCTCGCCGATACCGTAGCCGGAATTCGTCGTCGGATAGACGATGCGCTGATCCTTGCTCATCATCGCGATGATATCGATGATTGCATCCTGGTTGATCGTTTGCGCGTTGAGAGGGTCCTGCTTGCACAGCGGGGCGCCGACAAGAGCGGCAAGCGGAATCACAATATCCGACTTGGCGACCAGCCCGCTAACCAGATCCTTGTCGCGGGTGTCGCCGCGAACAGGTTCAAATTTCGGATGCGCGGTACACGCCGCCAACGCGCCGTCGTTCCTCGCATAGGTATCGAGCGCCGTCACCGAATAGCCCTTTGCGAGGAGTTCGGGCACGAGGATCGAGCCCAGATAACCTGCCGCGCCGGTGACAAGAACGTGTTCGCTCATCAGATCCTCTTTATCGGGAATTCACATCTCGGGATTGTGTGTCCCTAGTGAAACAGCGCAGCCATTGCAATGATTCCGGGCTATCTCGCTACAGTATTCCCGAGCCGGGTTGCCGCAGCTGTGGACATGCCGGAAGTGTCAATGCGCTTGCGGATCATATTCCGCTATGCAAGACCAAGCCCGCCAAGGGACATCAATTCAGAATACCGGCAATCGGCAGGTGCGAGGAACCCGGCTTGACCCTTATCGATTATCTGCGGCTGTCCGCGGAAGTTATTGAAAAGTCAGCAACTAACGAAATTGCAACGGCAACCGAGAAATCCATCGGCTGGATGGTTGAGGCTGCAGCCAAAGGTGCACCGATTCTCGTATGCGGCAATGGCGGATCGGCCGCCGACGCCATGCATATCACAGGCGAGCTTGTCGGGCGCTTCCTCAGGGAACGGAAGGCGCTCAACTGTATCTGCCTGTCGGCCAATCCGGCGATTCTCACGGCATGGTCGAACGACTATGAGTATGACACGGTTTTTGCGCGTCAGGTCGAAGCGCACGCGGCGGAAGGCGGCGTGATCATCGGTCTGAGCACGTCGGGAAATTCCGCCAATGTCGTGAACGCATTCGCCGAAGCGCGCCGCGCCGGGATGAAAACAATCGGACTGACCGGCGAAGGCGGCGGCCGCATGGCCGGCGTTTGCGATGCGCTCATTGCCGTTCCATCCAGATCCACGCCGATGATCCAGCAAGTCCATATCTGCCTCTATCACTATCTGTGTGAGCAGGTGGAAGCGCGGATCTTTCCGGACGCATGATGACGGGCAGTACCACACATTCGCAATCTGACGGGATAAGCGTTGTCATTCTGGCCGGCGGGCGCGGCACGCGTATTCAATCGCTTTATCCCGAGACGCCAAAACCAATGATACCGGTCAAGGGGCAGCCTTTCCTCTACTGGCTCACGCGTTACCTCGCGGATTTCGGGCTCAGCCGTTTCATCTATTCGACAGGATACAGGGCCGAGCAGATCGATGACTGGATTGCGGAAACCGCCTTTCCAGGTGTCGAACGCGTGGCCCGGCGCGAGGAAACGCCGCTTGGAACGGGCGGCGGCGTGTTGAATTGCCTCGACCTATGCGAAGGCGCCTGGACGCTGGTCGCCAATGGCGACGGCCTTTGCATGTCCGGCATCCCGGATTTGCTGGCGCTTACCTCGCGCAAAGACCTCGACGGCGGGCTCATCGGCCTGCATGTTCCGGACACGACGCGCTATGGTAGCCTGGAAATGGGACGTGAGGGCAATCTGAGCGCATTTCGCGAGAAAGTGCCCGGACAAGGTTACATCAACAGCGGATTCTATCTGTTCCGAACGGACGTGCTGCGACGCATCGCGCGCACCGGGCCTTGTTCCATGGAAGTGGATCTCATTCCCGACATGCTGGCAATCGGCAGCCGTCTCGAGGTTGTTCGACTTGACGAGACCGCCTTTATCGACATTGGAACGCCGGAAACGGTCATGCTTGCCGAGAGCTTCGTCGAAGAGCACCTTATCTAAGCCGGGGCTCCACTGAATCGAGCCATCGCATGATGGCGTCGCCCGGTTGATCGCAATAATCGAGCGCAAAACCCTGTCGTTGCAAGTCTTGCAAGGCGGAGGAATGCAGGTCACGATCCCGCATTCCGTGCCCTGTCAGAACAAGCGTGCCGCCGGGAAGCCCGGCGCGAAAACCCGCCTGCATGTCGGTCACCGTGTCGCCTATGATGTGAGACGTACCGAGAGCGATACCCAGGCTTTTTTCCGCCTCGAGAAACATGCCCGGCCCGGGCTTGCGCCAGGCATGGTCTTCGGCCCGCAACTCATTCAGACCGTCCTTGTGATAGGCGCAGGCCAAAACGAGATCGACAACGGCTTCCGCCTTGCCGAGTGCTCCCAGAATATGGTCCTGGACCTCTGCAAACTGTTCCCAGGAATAATAGCCGCGACCTATACCCGCCTGGTTGGTCACGACGATGACAGCCACATCGCGCGCATGGGCGGCAGCGATCGCCTCCGCCACGCCGGGAATGATGCGAACATCCTCCATACGGTGAAGATAATTCACTTCTTCAACGATCACGCCATCCCGGTCGAGGAAAAGTGCCGGCCGGCCCGACAACTCCCGTTCGCCAAGCCGCTGCAGCCACGTTCCCGGATCGCGAAGGAAAGGTCTGATTTGTGTCGTCGGCATCCCCGTTCCTCGCAGCGATTTTTGGCCGGCGTCGCGTCTGCCGGTCTCATGTGCACGGCCTGACGGCGAAAGGCAACAAGTCGAGGTTGCCCGCGCTGAAACGATGGGGAAAGATGGGGGATCGGCCGGCCCGTCTTGCGCGTCACCACTGCCCGATCTCGAAACAGGCACAGAAACCCTCCCATGCAGCGCAAGAAACTCGTCATCTTCTGCAATGACTACGGGTATTTCCTGGCCCATCGCTACCAGATGTTCGAAACGCTTCCCGCCGAAGGCCATGAGGTCGTCGCCTGGTGCGGCGGATCGTTCCCCGACAAGGCTGCCCCGCTTGCGTTTCCGATCCGGCATTATTCCTGTGACCGGTACAGCTTCCGGCCACTGCTCGATCTGCTGCTCCTGTTCCAGATGGTTATCGCGCTGATCCGGGAAAAGCCGGATGTCGTGCATACGATCACGATGAAACCGAATGTCTTTGGCAGCATCGCGGCCCGCCTCGCCGGTCTCATCGCCGGCCGGCGGCCTCGTCTGGTCATGGCGAGCCCAGGTCTCGGGCGTATGTTCTCCAGGGCGCCGTCCGGGCCGCTCCCGACCATCCGGCGAAACCTGATCATCCGCGTCCTTCGCAGCGGCCTGTCCCGGAACGACAGCGGTGCGATCTTCGAGAACGAGGAGGATCGCGAGGTCTGGAGTGTGAGCGGAATCGTTCCGCGCGACCGGACGCATGTCATCGCCGGCACAGGAGTCGACCAGACCACGTTTCATTCGGTCACAGAGCGAGCACCGCCGCCGCCGCTGCGCATTCTCTTTGGAGGCCGGTTGCTGCGGTCGAAGGGCGTGCTTTGCTTCGTGGAAATCGCACGACGCGCGAAGCGTGAAGACATGCAGGCAGAGTTCCTTGTTGCCGGAAGCCATGACCCGCGAGATCCGGATTCGGTCGATCCCGAAAAGCTGGACCTGCCGAACAACATGCGCTTTCTGGGCCATGTCTCGGACATGCCGGCCCTCATAGCGACAGTCCATGCGATCCTGCTGCCCACTGTCTATGCGGAAGGCTTGCCACGCATCCTGCTGGAAGGAGCGGCAATGAATTGTGTGCTTCTTGCGTCGGACATCGCGGGCTGTCGGCGAGCTGTTATCGACGGCGAAAACGGCTTCATACTACCGGTTTCGGATAACGGTGTTGATATTGCCCTTGCCTGCGAGAAAATCCGGCTCCTTTCGGAGAACCCCGACCTGGTCGTTACAATGGGCGGAAAGTCACTGGCTCACTTCGAGGAACATCGCTTCGGCATCGGTTCGGTTCGCGACCATGTCCGCGGTATCCTTTTCGGAGAGACCGCATAGTGGATTTACCTCGAAAATACCGCCGGGTAGCGTCGAAACCGAGTCCAGTGGAGTTCTCTCTCGAAAGGAGAGAACAGCGCGTCAAACCCGTCCGAACTTGTCCTCGAGCCGAATGATATCGTCTTCGCCGAGATAGGCGCCTGTCTGCACCTCGATCAGTTCGAGTTCGATCTTGCCCGGATTGGCCAGGCGGTGGACTTCGCCCCGAGGGATGTAGACACTCTCGTTCTCGCCGATGGTCTTGATCACGTCGCCAATCGTCACTTCGGCGGTGCCCCGCACGACAACCCAGTGCTCGGATCGGTGATGATGCTTCTGCAGGGAGAGTTCCTTGCCCGGCTTGACGAACAGCCGCTTGACCTGGAATCGCTCGCCCGTGATCAGCGACGTGTAACCGCCCCAGGGCCGATAGCTGGTCCGATGGATTTCGGTCAGCGCCAGCGTTTCAGGGTCGGACTTGAGAGCCTTGACGATATCGCCAACCCCTTGCGCCTTCGAGAGCTTGCCGACCAGCACGGCATCCTCGGTGGCGACCACGGCAACGTCCTCAAGACCGTTGACCGCGATATGCAGCTTTTCCGAGACCACCAGCGATCCCCTGGTGCCGATCAGGCTCACCGGTCCGCGCGTGACATTGCCCTGATCGTCCGGACTTCCGGCCTTGTGTACGGCGTCCCATGCGCCGAGGTCAGACCAGACGATCGGGCTGCGGACGACAGCGGCCTTGTCGGTCTTTTCGAAAATGGCGTAATCGATCGAAATATTGGGCGCCTGCGAGAAGGCCTCGGAGTCTAGACGGATGAAATCGAGGTCCGCGGCTGCCTTGTTCACGGAAGCGACCGCCGCCTCAAAGACTTCAGGCGCGAGACGCTCGCACTCGGCCAGGAAGATTTCGGCCCTGAACAGGAACATCCCGGAGTTCCAGTAGTAGTTGCCTGCCGCGATCATCTTCTCCGCAGTCTCGGCATCGGGCTTTTCGACGAAACGCGATACGGTCAAAGCGCCGCTGTCTTGTTCCTGCCCCGCCTCGATATAGCCATAGCCGGTCGCCGGTTCGGTGGGAGTAATGCCGAAGGTGACAAGTTGGCCGGCCTTCGCCGCGGCGACGGCAGTTGCCACTGCCTGCCTGTACGCATCGTCGACCCGTACCTCGTGGTCGGACGGCAGGATGTGGACCAATGTCCCGGGATTCCTGTTTTCCGCGAATGCGCTCGCGGCGGCGATGGCGGGTGCCGTGTTGCGGGCAACCGGCTCAAGAAGTATCGCGCCCAGCTCAACGCCGCATTCAGCAGCCTGCTCGGCCACGAGAAAACGGTATTCCTCATTGGTTACGATAAGCGGATCCGCATAATCGCCGGTCTCGCGCAGGCGCAAAAGGGTTTCCTGAAACAGGCTCCAATCCCCGGTGAGGGCCAAAAACTGCTTGGGGCGAGCCGAACGCGACATGGGCCAAAGTCTGGTGCCCTTGCCCCCTGCCAGAATAACGGGCGTGAAATCATTCGCGTTGTTCATTCAACGACTTCCTGTCTGCGCGTTTCAGTCTCAACAGCACATATCAACACTATTTTGAACATTCGTTACCGGAACACGGTTGGCATTCAGCGCCATCTCGCTTCGGCCAATTCATTGGCGACCACATGGGCGGGGATATCGCCAGACCACGACCAAAGCAACCTCGAACTCCCACGAGAAGATTGGCTCCCCCACTCCCCCATACTCTGATTTTCAACGAAAAAAGGTCGCGAGGACAAGCCTGACGTCCAGAATAATATTGCGAATACAACAGTATCTGGCGTCGATCCGGGCCAGTTTATCAGGCTCGCTCATGTCGGTTCCGCCAATCTGCGCCAATCCGGTGACGCCGGGAGCGCAGCCGAACACGTCCAGCGCGCGGCGCCGGTCGATCAGTTCCGTCTGGCTGGGCAGGCAGGGGCGCGGGCCGACAAGGTTCATTTCGCCGCGCGCGACGTTCCAAATCTGCGGAAGCTCATCGACCTTCGTCTTGCGGAGGAAACGGCCAAGCGGCGTGATGTGGTTCGACGCGACTTCATGCGTACCGGCTTGCGGAGTATCCACTGCCATGGTGCGGAACTTGTAGCATTTGAATATGGTCTCGCCCCGGCCGACACGCGGCTGGGCGAACAGTCCCGGCCCCGGCGACGTCAGGCGGACCGCAATCCAGACGAAGACCATCAGCCAGCCCAGGAACAGGATCACCGCAAAAACAAAAGCCAGATCAAGGCAACGGCGCGCAAAGCAGTAGACGGCGTTTTCCTCCGGCGGATCGGTACAGATGACTTCGCCTGACACATTGCCGTTCATGATCCCGGACACGGCATCCGCAACCCGATCCGCGTGCACGACCGGCAGGAATGCGCCGACAATCCGCGAAGCCGGCATATGCGCGAAGGATGGAAGCCGGTTGAGCACGCCAAGCCGGCCGCCGAAGCGGTCGCCATACACGGACGGGAGCCGCAGTTGCACTACGTCCATCCCCGGTATCGCCGCGAGTGCCGCCTCTCCTTCCCTCTTGGTTTGCGAATAGGGGTCAGTGCGGTGTGCGTCGAGCGCATGGAGTGTCGTTGCGTTGATGAATTTACCTATCCCGGCATCGCGCGCCTCACCTGCAACCTGTACAAGGAAATCCACGTTGACGTCGCGCATCTCTTCCAGAGACGCGGAACTGTCATTGTTCGTTACGGCGAGATGTAGAATTGCCTTGCAGCCCGCAAGCGCAGCTCCGAGATCGCCATAGTCGAAGGCGGGACAGTTCGGGAAAAGCGCCCGGAGGCGTGACGGATCGCGGCCAAGAAGAACAAGCTCGATCCCGCGGTCGGAAAGTCGCGGCACGATCAGGCGGCCTACCTGACCGGACGCTCCGGTAATGGCCAGCTTGCCCATCATCTCGCGATCTCGGGTGTTCCGGTCGCCAGATCGAACCGATCCTCCGCCCTCCGCGTGGACGAGATGCGCCTTGCGGCCCTAGCCGGCATTTTCGAACGTCACGACGCCATCGCGCCCGAAACCCGGCCGCATGCGCTCCCACTCCTTCAACGCCGCGCCGATGGCCTGGTGCATGTCCAGATAGCGATAGGTGCCCAACCGACCGCCGAAATGGACGTTCTTCTCGGCGTCGGCCATCTCGCGATACTTACGATAAAGCTCTTTGTCCGACGTCGTGTTGATCGGGTAATAGGGTTCATCACCCTGCCCGGCGCTGCGCGAATATTCATGGACGATCACGCTGCGGTCGTCCGGATAGTCCCGTTCGGGATGGAAATGACGATATTCGACGATGCGGGTGTAAGGCACATCCTCTGCGGCGTAATTCATAATCGACGTTCCCTGGAAATCCCCGGTCGGAACGACCGACCTCTCGAAATCCGTCGTCCGCCAGCCCAATTGCCCTTCCCTGAAATCGAAATAGCGGTCGATCGGGCCTGTGTAGATGGTCGGGATCGCGGACGGAATCGCGCTGCGCAGGCCGAACCAGTCCGTGTTCAGCATGATGTGGATGTTTTCATTATCCAGCATGCGCTCGAAGATTGCCGTGTAGCCGTCTACGGGCATTCCCTCTCGCGGATCGGAGAAATAGCGGTTGTCGAACGTGTAGCGGACCGGAAGCCGGGTGATGATCGACGCAGGCAGTTCGCGGGGATCTGTCTGCCACTGCTTCATCGTGTAGCCGCGGATGAAGGCCTCGTAGAGCGGGCGGCCGATCAGCGAGATCGCCTTTTCCTCGAGGTTTTCCGGATCCCGTCCGGCAAATTCGGCGGCCTGCTCGGCAATCAGCGCGCGGGCTTCGTCAGGGGTAAGGTGCTTGCGGAAAAACTGGCAGATCGTCGCGAGGTTGATCGGGAGGGAAAACGCCTCACCGCGAAAGACGGAGAACGGCCGGTGGCTGTAGTTGGTGAAGTCGGTGAAACGGTTGATATAGGACCAGACGGTCTCGTTTGGCGTATGGAAAATATGCGGGCCGTAGCGATGAACCTCGATTCCCGTCTCCGGATCGCGCTCCGAATAGCTGTTGCCCCCGATATGCGGTCGCCTGTCGACGATCACAACCTTGAGGCCAGCCTCGTTGACGGCGCGCTCCGCAATCGTTGCGCCATAAAAACCCGCGCCGACGATTACGAGGTCAGCCTTTTCAAGAAAATCCATCTTTTCGTCCCAGCCGAGGCGATCCGTGGAGCGGCGCTCCTGCCGCCATCATCGCGATCGCGGCGACCATAATGATCGGAAAAGACGAGCGCCAGTCCGGTGGCGGCATTGATTAGATTGGCTGTTTCAGCCAAGGACATATCGCGGTGCCGAGACGGTCCAAGGCAACCGTAATGTCTCAGCAAAGTCGAGGCGGCGGAGAATCCCTAGATTGAACAGCACAGGCTCGAAGGAAGAGGCGGTTGCAAGCGGCCGGGTCCTGGTTACCGGCGGGGCCGGCTATATCGGCTCGCATGCCTGCAAGGCGCTCGCTGCGGCGGGGCTGACGCCGGTGGTTTACGACAACCTCGTCTACGGGCACGAATGGGCGGTGAAATGGGGGCCTTTGGAGCGTGGCGATATCAATGATCGCGTCCGTCTCGACGAGGTGATCCGGCTCTATCGACCTCAGGCAGTTCTGCATTTCGCGGCCTATGCGTATGTGGGCGAGTCGGTGACCGATCCCGGCAAATATTATCGCAACAATGTCTCCGGCACGCTGACGCTGCTTGAGGCGATGCGCGATCACGCGATCCCCCACATCGTTTTTTCGAGCACTTGCGCGACCTACGGCACGCCCGAGGCTCTCCCGATCACGGAAACGACGCCGCAACGGCCGATCAACCCCTATGGGCGATCAAAGCTGATGGTCGAGCAGATCCTGAACGACTTCGCCCGCGCGCATGAGATCGACTGGACCGCGCTGCGTTATTTCAACGCGGCGGGCGCCGATCCGGACACCGAAATCGGCGAGAGCCATGATCCGGAAACCCATCTGATTCCGCTGGTGATCGACGCGGCTTTCGGGCTGCGCGAGGCAATCACGATCCATGGAACGGACTACGACACACCCGACGGAACCTGTATCCGCGATTACGTTCATGTCAGCGATCTCGCCGATGCGCATGTCAAGGCACTCTCGGCATTGAGATCCGGGGCGGCATCGGGCGCATTCAACCTGGGCACTGATCGCGGGCACTCCGTTCGCGCCGTGATCCGCGCCGTCGAACAGGCGACGGGAAAGCCGGTGCCGGTGATCGAAGGCCCGAGGCGGGAAGGCGACCCCGCCACGCTCGTCGCGGACGCCTCGCGCGCTCGATCCCTGCTGGATTGGACGCCACGCTTTGTCCAGCTTCCCGAGATCGTGGAGACCGCCACTCGCTGGCATGGAAAGGTCTTAGAATAATACGATCAACCACTCAGCGAAGACATGAAGATCTATTCCTGCTTTACCCCGTCGCACGAAATCCTTTATCGCGACTATTTCTTTGCGGCGCTTCCGCAAGAGTTTGAACCCCATGTGACCCCGATCGATATTTCCGGCAGTGGCGATTTCGGGACGGTCGATTTCATTCGAACCCTGGAAGCAAAACTCGAAATGGCACTGGAGAGCATTGCCGACAATGCAGGATCTGCGATCGTATGGAGCGACGTGGATATCGTCTTCACCCGGGAATCGGTTCCCCTCCTTCACGACCTTCTGAACGATTGCGATACGGATATCTGGTTTCAAAAGGAAAGGCCGGGAGACGACAAGGAAGTCAATGCTGGCTTGATCCTGATGCGCTGCAATGAGGCGGTGGAAAGACTCTATCGCGACGCGCTCGCGCTGATGCGATCGACGCCCGGTTACAATGACCAGCACGCGATCAACGACATCCTGGGCAATGGGGCCGGTATCTCCTGGAGCTATCTTCCCTACCAGTTCGCCGCAAGAAGCCACGGATGGCCGCCAAGACAGGATTTCGTCGCCTATCACGCGAACTGCACAATGGGCGACGACGGTGTTGGACAGAAAATCCGGCAGTTCGCCGAGGTGCGGAAACTGCAGAGATGGGGGCCTGTCTATTGGCACTATGTGCGCAATCGCGACAAACTGCGCCGATCGATCAACAAGCGACTTAATGGTCGATAAGATATCGCGGCCGCCAACGGATAAACAAAGCGCCGCCTCACATGTCCGTAACCGTCATTAACGGTTTTGATGCGGGTTTTCTCGCATAATGGCGCCACTTACGAAGCCAAGTGGACACCTGCCGCCCATGGAATTGCGGAGAATATCTCTGGACGACATCGACCGGACGCTTGCACCCTCGATCGCCGTATTGATCCCCTGCTTCAACGAGGCCGCGGCAATCGAGTCGGTGATCGCGGATTTCCGGCAGGCGTTGCCCGGTGCCCGGATCTATGTCCACGACAACAATTCTTCGGACGGAACGGCCGGGATCGCCCGCGAGGCCGGCGCGATCGTCACGCATGAGCCGAACCAGGGCAAGGGCAATGTCGTGCGGCGGATGTTTGCCGATATCGACGCGGACATCTACGTCCTTGTCGACGGAGACGGTACTTACGACGCGGCCAGCGCAGGCAAGCTGGTCGAGACGCTGCGATCCGGGCCCTATGACATGGTCAATGCGGCGCGAAGGCATACGGAAACGGAAGCCTATCGGCCCGCGCATGTCTTCGGGAACCGCATGCTGACGGGCACGGTCGGCATGCTGTTCGGACGGAAGACGACCGACATGCTGTCCGGCTACAAGGCGTTCAGCCGGCGCTTCGTGAAGACCTTTCCGGCGCTTAGCCGCAATTTCGAGATCGAGACAGAGCTGATGATCCACGCGCTGGATCTCAGGCTTCCGATCACCGAAATCGAGGCGCCCTACGGAGTACGAACCGAGGGTTCGGAGAGTAAGCTCAGCACGTTCCGCGACGGCTTCCGGATCCTGCGGCTAATCGGCTGGTTCCTGCGAAGCGAAAAGCCGCTGACATTCTTTTCGGCGCTGGCGACTGTCTTCTTCGTGATGTCGGTCGCCATCGGCATTCCGGTGATCGTGGAGTTTTTCGAGACGGGGCTGGTGCCGCGTTTCCCGACGGCGATCCTTGCCGCCTCGATCATGCTGCTTTCGGCGCTCAGCCTGTTCACCGGCTTCATCCTCGACACAGTGACGCATGGTCGCCGCGAGGCCAAGCGGCTCGCCTATCTCAAGGAACCCGCGCCGAGCCGGAATTAGCTGCCGCGATAGGTGGAAAAGCTCCACGGCGTCACGAGCAGAGGCACGTGATAGCCGGCCTCGACATCGGAGATCGCGAAGCGGATCGGCACCGTGTCGAGGAATGGCGGTTCGGACTGCTCGACGCCCTTTTCGGTGAAATAGGCGGCAACTTCGAAATGCAGTTCGTAAACGCCCTTTTCCATCGCGTTTGCATCGAGCAGCAATTCGTCGGTGCGACCGTCGGCGTTGGTGACGACCTGCTTGACCAGCTCCAGCTGGCCGCTGCCAGGCGGTGCCTTGTAGAGCGCCAGACGCATTCCGCTCGCGGGTTTCCCGCTGCCGGTGTCGAGCACATGGGTGGAGAGCCTGCCTGCCATCTTAATCCTCAATCAGATCGTTCAGACGGAACTCACCGATGCGGGCGATCTGAGCCAGTGCTTCGGCGATTTCACCGTCAAGGTCATGATCCAGCCGCCGTTCGAAGGCGGCTAGGATCGAATGCTTGTCATGGCCGCGTACTGCCAGGATGAAGGGAATTCCGAAGCGGGCCTGATAGGCATCATTCAAGAGGTGAAAGCGCTCGAATTCCTCGGGCGTGAGGCGGTCGAGGCCGGCACCTTTCTGCTCGGATGTCGATTCCGCAGTCAATTCGCCAGTCAGTGCCGCCTTGCCGGCGAGATCGGGGTGGGCGCGGATCAGCGTCAGCTGCGGTTCCCGCCCGGCCCTGTCGATTGCGGCGACCATTGCAGCATGCAGCGCGCCGATCGAAGCGAAAGGACGCTGGTCCGTGACGGCCTCGGCAACCCAGGGCGAGTGTTCGAAGATTGCGCCCAGCGCCTCGACGAATTGCGAGTCGGAACAGGCGTTTAGTTCAGCAAGCGAAACCGTCACTCCATCGCTCCGCTGCGCACACGGATGTCATCGATCGCGTGAAGAATGTTCTCCGGCGTCGCCGGCGCCTTCAATTGCGGCGACAGACCTTCCCGTCCGCAGGAGGCGATCGCATCGCGGATGGCGAGCCAGACGGAGACGCCCAACATAAGGGGCGGTTCGCCAACCGCCTTGGACCGGTAGACCGTCTCCTCGGCGTTCGGCGCGTTTCCGACCAGCGCCACGTTGAATTCTCGGGGCACGTCGCGCGAACCGGGAATCTTGTAGGTGGAGGGGCCGATGGTGCGCAGCCGGCCCTTGTCATCCCACCACAATTCCTCACAGGTGAGCCAGCCCATGCCCTGTACGAAGGCTCCCTCGATCTGGCCGAGATCGATCGCCGGATTGAGGGATGCGCCGCAATCCTGCAGGAGGTCGGCGCGCAGGCATCGGCTTTCGCCCGTCAACGTGTCGATAGCGACCTCGGCGACCGCTGCGCCATAGGTGAAATAGAAGAACGGGCGGCCTTTCAGCGTCGCCGGATCCCAGTGGATCTTCGGCGTCGCATAATAGCCGGCCTCCGAGAGCTGTACGCGCGCAGCCCAGGTCAGTTTCGCCAGTTCGCCGAACGAGATCGACCGGTTGCCGGCGTGGACGCGCCCTTCGCGGAAGACGATTTCCTCGGCGGACACATCGAAATGGCCGGCGGCGACATCGGCCATGCGACCACGAATTGCGGTGGCGGCGTTGTAGGCGGCCATGCCGTTCAGGTCCGAGCCGGTGGAAGCGGCTGTGGCAGAGGTATTCGGCACCTTGCCGGTCGTCGTCGCGGTGATCTTCACCTGGCCTATGCCGATCTGGAAGACCTCGGCGACCACCTGGGCGACCTTCATGAACAGGCCCTGCCCCATTTCGGTGCCGCCATGGTTCAGATGCACCGAACCGTCCTGATAGACATGCACCAGCGCGCCGGCCTGGTTGAGCGATGTCAGGTTGAAGGAGATGCCAAACTTGACCGGCATCATCGCCAAACCGCGCCGTATGATCGGGTGAGAGGCGTTGTGGGCATCGATCTCCGCGCGGCGGCGCTCCCATTCGGAGGACGCCATGATCGCGTCGGTCACCTCGACGAGACGGTTCTGATGGCTTTCGACAGCCTGCCCGTAGGGCGTCACCTCGCCCGTTTCCGGCCCATAGTAGTTGATCGCGCGGAGGTGATTGGGATCCATACGCAATTCGCGCGCGATCTGGTCCATGATCGCCTCGATGGCGATGATGCCCTGCGGTCCGCCGAAACCGCGAAAGGCGGTATTGGAAACGGTGTTGGTCTTGCAGGCATGGCCGGCGAAACGCGCCGCCGGCACGAAATAGGAATTGTCGGAGTGGGTCAGCGTGCGGGTGATGACCGGACCGGTCAAGTCCGGCGTATTGCCGGCGCGGGCCAGATATTCGATGTCGAGGCCGCAAATGCGCCCGTCCTTGTCGACGCCGGCCTTCCAGGTCGCCACCATGTCGTGGCGCTTGCCCGTCGCGCTCATGTCGACCGAGCGCTTCAACCGCATCTTGACAGGGCGCTTCGTCGCGCGGGCCAGAAGCGCCGCGGCGCCGGCTATGATCGTCGGCTGGCTTTCCTTGCCACCGAAACCGCCGCCCATACGCCGGGTGAACACATCGACGGAATTCGCCAGCCCGCCGAGTATATGGGCGACATGATGCTGGACTTCGGTCGGGTGCTGCGTCGAGGAATGGATGACCATGTCGCCATCCTCGCCGGGGACGGCGTAGCCGATATGCGTTTCGAGATAGAAATGGTCCTGGCCGCCGATCTCCAGCCGGCCTTCGATGACATGCTCGGACGCGGTCAGCGCCGCATCCACATCGCCCTCGATGAGGATCTGCGGCGGCATAACGTAGGAACCCTTGGCATGCGCCGTCTCGACATCGAGCACCGGTTCCAGTTCCTCGATGTCGAGCGCAACGGCGCGCGCGGCCTTGACCGCCTGCTCGTAGGTTTCCGCCGCTATGGCGCCGATCGGCTGGCCGACATATTCGACGATATCCTCGGCAAAGAGCGGCTCGTTCGGAAGGATCGGGCCGACTTCGTTGTGGCCGGGGATGTCGGCCGCAGCCACGAAGGCGACAACGCCCGGCATGGCGAGTGCCTTTGCAGCATCGATACCCTTCAGCTTGCCATGCGCCACGGGCGAGATGACGAGCGCAGCATGCAGCGTGCCCGGGAGTTCGGCCATGTCGTCGATATAGGATGCCTCACCGGCAATCTGCTTGGCCGCGCTGTCATGGGCGAGGCCGTGGCCGACGACAGTCCGCTGGATGGTTTTGACGTCGATATTCATAGCGCCATCACCTCCACGGTTTCCCCATTCAGGTCGTGCGCGAAGCGTTGCAGCAAAGCCTTGGCCGTCTGCATCCGGTATTCCGAACTGCCGCGCCAGTCGCTCAGCGGCGAGAAATCGTCATGCAGCGAATGAACGGCATCCGCGATGGATTCGGAATCAAGCGCGCGGCCCACGAGCTTGTTTTCCATCGCTTTCGCCCGTTTCGGAATCGCTGCCATGCCGCCATAGGCGATCCGGCAGGCGCTGACATGGCTGCCTTCCGTCGCGATCCAGAACGCCGCGCAGACGGTCGAGATATCCTGGTCGTAGCGTTTCGACAGTTTGTAGACGCGGAAGGCTTCGCCGGCTTTCGGACGCGGCACCGTGACGGAGACGATCACCTCGTCAGGGCGCATTTCCGTCTTGCGGTAATCGAGGAAGAAATCCTCAAGCGGCAACGTCCGCGCGCCGTTTGCCTCAGAGGCAAGCGTGATCGACGCACCGAGCGCGATCAGTGCCGGCGGGCCGTCGCCGATGGGGCTGGCCGTGCCGATATTGCCGCCCACCGTGCCCATGGCGCGAATCTGGGTGGAGCCGAAACGGCGGATCAGGGTCGCGAGGCTCGGATAGTCCGCCCGTGTCGCCCGCAGGATCTCGTCCCAGGTGACGGCGGCGCCGAATGTCCACGCCTCGGCCGTTTCCCCGATCGCGCGCAGTTCCTTGACGCGTCGCGTCGAGATGATCCGATCCCAGTCGGAGTGATAGTCGGCGCGGGCCACGCCGAGGTCGGTTCCGCCCGCGAGGATGGTCGCGTCGGGATATTGCGCGCGCAGGGCGGTCAGGTCATCGAGCGACGCGGGCTGGTGCAGAACCGAACCGCCGAATGAGACCTCCGAGTGCCATTGCGGCAACGCGATTTCCGCCGACGGCTGTACCCCTGTCTTCGCAGCGGCCTTCGCAGCTTCCACGATCGGCCGATAGCCGGTGCAGCGGCAAAGATTGCCGGCGAGCGCATCGTGGATCGCCTCTTCTTCCGGCTCGGCGGACGCTTCCAGCAATCCGGTCAGCGACATGACGATGCCCGGCGTGCAGAAGCCGCATTGCGACGACCCGTTGGACGCCATGGCATCCTGCAGCGGCGTCATGACGGCGTCCTGCTTCAGCCCCTCGACCGTTGTCAGTTCGACGCCGTCGAGTTGCGCCGCCGTCATGATGCAGGCATTCGCCGCCTGGCGCGGTCCGTCGCCACGACGCACCAGCACGGTGCAGGCACCGCAGTCGCCCTCGGCGCAGCCTTCCTTGGTGCCGGTCAGATGGGCGTGATTGCGGATCAGATCGAGCGCTGTGGTATCCGGCCGGACGGAAAAGCTAACTTGCTTCCCGTTCAGGATGAAGCGGATGGTGTCGGCAGTGGTGGCTTGCGAGGTCATAGTTTTCGATTTTGCCTTTCAGCCGGAAACGGCGTCAATCCGATAGCGCGTATCGGGGTAGTCATATTCCTCCAGATTGGTGCCCGGTCCGTCGCGATCAACGACGACGAAATCGCAGACCTCCTCCAGCGACAAAAGCGGGTGATGCCAGGTGTTCTTGGCGTAGTTCACGCCGACACCGGCAGGACAGAGAAACGCGACCGGCGCGCCAGGACGGCCATCTTCGTCCGCGGCGACGACGGCCAGAAACGGGCGGTCGGAGACCGGATAGAAGAGCTGGCTGCCAAGCGGATGGCGTTCCATCATGGCGATCTCGATCGGCGGCGCGAAGGGCCGTCCGCGAAACAGGCTGACGATCGGCCTCCCGCCCTCGTCGGACACGTCGATTGCCGCCAGATCGTGAAAACGCTCGGTGGAGCCCTGATTAATCATTCGCAATTCCGCACCCTCCGTCTCGACGACATCCCCATAGGCGGCGAAACCGCTTTTCGATACGGGATGAACGGCAAGCTGTACGGTCTTCATGCGTCCTCTGCCTTCGGCGGATGCACCTCCCACCAATGGCGCGCGATCTCGATGCGTTTTGCCACCCAGACATCTTCGTGGCTCTTCACGTAGTCGAGGAACCGGGCCAGCGCGGCGGCGCGGCCGGGACGGCCGACCAGGCGGCAATGCAGGCCAACCGACAGCATCTTCGGAGCACCAGCGCGCCCCTCGGCGAGCAGCATGTCGAAACTGTCCTTCAGATAGGCGAAGAACTGGTCACCGGAATTGAAGCCCTGCGGGGTGGCAAAGCGCATGTCGTTGACGTCGAGCGTATAAGGCACGATCAGATGCGGGCCGTTCACTCCGTCGACATAATAGGGAAGCTCATCCGCGTAGGAATCCGCAGAATAGACGAAGCCGCCTTCCTCCTGGATGATTCTCAACGTGTTGTCGGAAGGCTTGCCCTGGTAGATGCCAAGCGGCCGCTCTCCGGTGATCTCCGTGTGCAGGCGCACGGCTGCATGGATGTGGGCGCGTTCCGTGGCCTCGTCAAAATCCTTGTATTCCAGCCAACGCAGCCCGTGGCTGGCGATTTCCCAGCCGGCTTCCTTCATCGCCGCGACGGCCTCAGGATTGCGCATCATGGCTACGGTCACGCCGTAGACGGTGACCGGCATGTCCCGCTCGGTGAACAGCCGCCAGAGCCGCCAGAACCCGGCGCGGGAGCCGTATTCGTAGAGCGATTCCATGTTGAGGTTGCGCTGGCCGGGCCAGGCGTCCGCGCCGACGATCTCGGAAAGGAGCTTCTCGGAAGCAGGATCGTCGTCGAGGATCGAGCTCTCTCCGCCCTCCTCGTAGTTGACGACAAATTGCACCGCGAGCTTTGCGGCATTCGGCCATTGAGGGTCGGGCGGCGTGCGGCCGTAACCGACCAGGTCTCTCGGATAATCGTTTTTTGAATACATGGTCCAATTTTGAACCCGGATTTGTTCTGTTCGCAAGCGCAAAAAAGCCGCGGACGATGCCGCGGCTTTGATAAGTGCTTATAACGACCCGCTTACTTGCGGCGGAACAGGCTCCAGAGCGCCGGAACAAGCGCGGCGGCCAGCGTCGCCTTGATGATGTCGGTGACGATGAACGGACCGACACCCCAGGCGACCACCTTGTCGGAGCCAAAGAGGAAGCCCATCCACAGCGCCCCGAGAACGAGAACCACGAGCGTGCCGGCCATGTTGGCGGTCCACAGCTTGACGGGGTTCTGCGACCAACCCCGATCGGCGGCCCAGCCGGTGATTCCGGCGGCCACCACGAACCCGACGAGATATCCGGTGGTCGGGCCGGCGAAATAGGCGAGGCCGGCGCCATTGGTGAAGACCGGCAGGCCGGCGGCGCCTTCAGCCAGATAGGCGAGCAGCGTCGCGACGGCGAGATTGCGGCCATAGGCGGCGGCGATCGTGAAGATTGCGAGGGTCTGCAGGGTGACCGGCGTCGGGTTCGGCCACAGCGGCACCTTGATCTGGCCGGCAATGGCGATCAGCATCGAGCCGGCGACGACGAGAAACGCATACAGCGCATAGCGCGTCGCGGTTTCCGTCGGCAAGGCGCGGGAGATGAGCGATTGGGAAGCGGTGGGAGATGCCATGTCCATAATCCTGTCTTGCGGCCCCGGACGGGAATGCGGGCCCTTCCTTGCCTATATCGGCGAAGCTGGTAATCAGCAAGCCGACCTTGTGGTGAGACTGTGAAAAGGACCGCGAATCCCAGATGGCAGACATCGAATTCGACCGCAGCTTCGAGCCTGCCCATGGCGATGCCGTCCCGGTCTCCGACCTGGTTCAGCGCCTGACCGTCAACAATCCGGGACCGTTCACCTTCCACGGCACCAACAGCTACATCGTCGGACGCGACACGCTGGCCGTCATCGATCCCGGCCCCGAGGACGAGGCGCATCTGCAGGCGCTGCTGGCCGCGATCGACGGTCGGCCCGTTTCGCATATTTTTGTCAGCCACACCCATGCCGACCACTCGCCGCTTGCCGCGAGGCTGAAGCTGGAAACCGGCGCAACGGTGGTGGCCGAGGGCCCGCACCGCGCAGCACGGCCGCTGCATATCGGCGAGATCAATCCCCTCGACGCGTCATCCGACACGGCGTTTATGCCCGACCAAAGGCTGACCGATGGCGAGGTGGTCGATACCGGTGAATGGACCATCGAGGCCATGGCCACGCCGGGCCATGCGGCGAACCATATGGCCTTCGCCCTGAAGGGCACCGGCATTCTGTTTTCCGCGGATCACGTGATGGCCTGGGCCACCTCGATCGTTGCACCGCCCGACGGCGCCATGGCCGACTATATGTCTTCGCTGGAGAAGCTGATCGCGCGCGACGAAACACTCTATCTGCCGGGCCATGGCGGCCCGGTTACGAAGCCCACGAAATTCGTCCGGGCATTGAAGACGCACCGCAAGCTGCGCGAGGCGGCGATCCTCGACCGGATCCGCAAGGGCGACAGGACCATCCCCGAAATGGTGCGCGAAATCTATCGTGACACCGACCCGCGCCTGCACCGAGCGGCGGGGCTGTCCGTCCTCGCGCATCTCGAGGATCTCGTAGCGCGGGGCCTTGTGGCGACTGACGGGCCGCCGGCGATAAACGGAGTCTTTACACCGCACTAGGCGGCGACGATGCCGATCAGGTCGAAGTCGAGCGCCTTCAGGTAGCGGTCAATCAGGCGAGCGTTCCAGCCGAGATCGTGGGTGACATACTCAGTGCGCGCGCGCATGTCGACGAAGCTCGTATCGCCCTCGTCGGACAGCCGCAGAACGACCGATCCCGGGATGGCCAACACGGGAATCATATAGGAAAACTCGAAATAGAGTTCGTCATCGGCGCCGATCCGGCCTCGCCGCGAAACAAGCGTCCAGCCCTGCTTCTCCGCCGTCCTGAGGATTGTTTCCTCGATCGCTTCGGGCGGTGCCTTGAAACGCCTTCCGCTCAGATGCGGATAGCCGTCCTTGAGGTGGGACGCCACCAGCGCGGCCGGATTGCCGTCCGGCGAATTCGTCTCCTCGACCAGCAGCGGCGGATCGGCAACATCCGTCGAGACATCGCTTTGATGCGGCGCCGCGATCCAGGCGAATGAGTAGAGGCAGAACGGCAACAGCGTCAGGAGCGTCAGGAACAGGGCCCAGCTCGCCTTCCGTCCGCCGCGTGTCCCGTTCAGCCAGAGGCTCCGGAACGCGACAACGATCAGGACAAGTCCGATCAGCGCCAGCGCCAGCACGCAATTCACCAGAACGAAGAAGGTCACCGTGTCGACGACACCGGCCAAATGGGCGATGACCGAGACGATTCCCAGAACCGGTGCGAAGATCGAGAAACGCAGCGACCAGCCGGCAGCAAGCGAACGCTTCCGCTCCGGCAGAGGCCGGAGGATCAGGGGTTCGCGTCTGCGTCCAACTCTCAGCATCGCCATGTCGCGGCGTTAGCGCGAAAACACGCAATGTGTAAAGCGGATTAGAAAAGTGCCCGGACGCTGCCCCGGCATGCCCAATTGCGGCCAAACTGGCCCTGAAACCTCGTCCCTGCTGGTGGGAGGCAAAAACCACGCAAGGGAGACGCGCACATGTCGTCTGAAAACATGATCGAAACCACGCTCATCGAAACGGCCGGAGCGCAGATCGCGCAAGGCGAAAAGGACTTCGTCGATCTCGAATCGGTGGAGCTGGAACTCGCGCTCGACCTGCAGATACTGAAGGATTTCGGGTTCGAGGAATGTCTCAAACAGGCGGCGACGGCGAGCGGCTTCGAGTTCCTCTTCCAGCTTCCGGTCTTCGACAAGAACCCCGGTCAGCGCATCGCGGTCATGTCCACCGGCGACGGCGACAAGCTGCTTTATGCCGTTCTGGACAATAACGGGAACGAGATCGAAATCGTCGCGGAAGATGCGATGCGAGAGGAAATCCGTGATTTCGCCGGCGCGTTCATGGATGTCTTCTCCAAGCTCGGCGAGGCGCTGGGCCAGGCGGCCTAATCCCGTCAGGCGCGCTCATCAGTACCATTGGCGAGCGTCGCCTGGGCGGCCGCCAACCGCGCCACCGGCACGCGGTAGGGCGAGCACGAGACATAATGCAGCCCGACCGTCTCGCAGAAATGGATCGAGGCCGGATCGCCGCCATGCTCGCCGCATATTCCGAGCGTGATATCCGGACGAGTCTTCTGGCCACGCTCAGCGGCCATCTGGATAAACTCGCCGACACCTTCGACATCGATCGTGATAAAGGGATCCCGGTCGATCACGCCCTTGCGCAGATATTCGTTGAGATAGAGCCCGGCATCGTCGCGTGAGATGCCGAAGGTCGACTGCGTCAGGTCGTTGGTGCCGAAGGAAAAGAACTCCGAGCTCTCGGCGATCTTGTCTGCCCGGATCGCGGCGCGCGGCAATTCGATCATCGTGCCGACGAGATATTCGATCCTAGTATCCCACTCGCCCATCACCGCTTCGGCAACGATATCGATGCGATCCTTGACGAATTTCAGTTCGCGCTCATAGGCGACCAGCGGCACCATGATTTCCGGCACGACCTTCTCGCCGGTCTTCTCGCCGGCCTCCATCACTGCCTGGAAGATGGCGCGGGCTTGCATCTCGATCATTTCCGGATAGCAGATCGCCAGCCGCACCCCGCGGTTCCCGAGCATCGGGTTGATCTCGTGCAGATCCTCGACCCGTTGGCGGATACGCTCGGGGTCGATGCCCATGGATTGCGCAGTGTGCTCAAGTTCGGGACCTGGGCGCGGCAGGAATTCATGCAGTGGCGGATCGAACAGGCGAATCGTCACCGGCAGGCCACCCATGATCTCGAAAAGATGCAGGAAGTCGACCTTCTGCATCTCCTGCATGGCGGCAAGCGCCTCCTCCCGTTCGCCATCGTCATTGGCGAGGATGAAGCGGCGAACCGCACGAATACGTTCCTCGTCGTTGAACATGCGTTCGGTGCGGCAAAGGCCGATGCCCTCGGCGCCGAAGCCGCGGGCGGTGCGGGCCTCCTCCGGGGTCTCGGCATTAGCGCGCACCTTCATGCGGCGGATGTCGTCGGCCCAGCCGATCAGCGTGGCGAAGTCGCCGGATAGTTCCGGCTGCACCGTCGGCAGCGCTCCGAGCAAAACCTCGCCCTTGGTGCCGTCGATCGTGATGACGTCGCCCGCCTTGAGCGTGCGGCCACCGGTCAGCATTGTGCCCTTCACGGTGCTGATCCGGATGGAACCGGCGCCCGAAATGCATGGCTTGCCCATGCCGCGGGCAACGACGGCGGCGTGGCTGGTCGTGCCGCCATGGATGGTCAAGATCCCTTCGGACGCATGCATGCCGTGAATATCTTCCGGGCTGGTTTCCGGACGCACGAGAATCGTCTTGCGACCCTTGGAATGCGCTTCGACCGCCTCTTCGGATGTGAAGACGATTTCGCCGGTCGCCGCGCCCGGTGAGGCAGCCAGCCCCCGTCCGATAACGGTGCGCTCGACGTCCGGGCTGATGGCGGGGTGCAGCAATTGCTCAAGCGAGGACGGATCGATGCGCCGGAGCGCCTCGGTCTTGGAGATGAGGCCCTTTTCGGCCATCGCGACCGCGATCCCGATCGCGGCGCGCGCCGTGCGCTTGCCGTCACGGGTCTGCAAGAGCCACAGCTTGCCCGTTTCCACGGTGAACTCGATGTCCTGCATCTCGCGGAAGTGGTTTTCCAGCCGCTTGGCGATCTCCTTCAGCTCCTGGAAGGTAACCGGCATGGCGTCCGCCATTGGCGTGAGATCGCCATCGCCGTTCTGCGCCTTGGTCAGCGGATGCGGCGTGCGCAGGCCGGCGACCACATCCTCGCCCTGGGCATTGGGCAGATATTCGCCATAGAGCGTGTCTTCGCCAGTTGCGGGATTGCGGGTGAAGGCGACGCCGGTCGCCGACCCCTCGCCCAAATTGCCAAAGACCATCGCCTGAATGGTCACCGCCGTACCCCATCCGGCCGGGATGTTGTGAAGACTTCGGAACGTGACGGCGCGCGGGTTCATCCAGCTCTTCATGACGGCGCGCACGGCACCCCAGAGCTGATCCAGCGGATCCTGCGGGAATTCCTCGTCCATCTCGTCGAGGATGGCCTGTTTGTAGGCATCGATCAGGTCGCGCCATTCGGATGCCGTCAGGTCGTCGAGAGGCTTCTTCGCCACATCGTCGACGATGTCCTCGAAGACCGATGGATCGACACCCATGACGAGGCCGGCATAGACCTGAATAAAGCGCTTATAGGTGCCGTAGGCGAATACGCGGCTTCCGGTCGCTTCAGCCAGAGCCTTCGCGCTCTCGTCGTTGAGGCCGAGATTGAGCACGGTGTCGAGCATGCCTGGCATGGATTCGCGCGAACCTGACCGCACCGAGACGAGAAGCGGTTTTGCTTTACCCCCGAAGGACTTGCCGGTCAGTCTTTCAAGCGCTTCGAGGCCTTGCTCGACCTCTCGCTTCAAACCTTCGGGCAGTTGCCGGTCGTTGGCGTAATAATGCCGGCAGGCCTCGGTGGATATGGTGAAGCCGGGCGGAACGGGCAAACCCAGTCGGGCCATTTCGGCGAGGCTCGCGCCCTTGCCGCCGAGCCTGTCGCGGTCGCGGGCGGTGCCCTCGGCCTTCCCTCCTCCGAATGTGTAAACCCAGTTCGTCATGCGGCTACGGCCAGCGCCCTCCTCCGGTTCGACATAGGCGGCATCCTCCATGCCGCGTCAACCGGAACCAATGCATAACCGTTCGCGCCGCATGGTGCGAGAACTTTTTTTGCAGTGCAACATAATCCTGCGCGGCGCTGCGGTTAGCTTGCCTCGCGCAGTTCCTCGGCCTGCTGAAGGTCGACGGAGACGAGCTGGGAGACGCCCTGCTCGGCCATAGTGACGCCGAAGAGGCGGTCCATGCGGGCCATGGTTATGGGATTGTGGGTGATGATGACGAAGCGGGTCTCCGTATCCTTCACCATCTGGTCCATGAGGTTGCAGAAGCGCTCGACGTTGTGGTCGTCGAGCGGGGCATCGACTTCGTCGAGCACGCAGATCGGGGCCGGATTGGTCAGGAAGACCGCGAAGATCAGCGCCATGGCCGTCAGGGCCTGTTCGCCGCCTGAAAGCAGCGTCATCGTCTGCGGCTTTTTGCCGGGCGGACGGGCGACGATCTCAAGGCCGGCTTCAAGCGGGTCATCGCTCTCGACAAGTTGCAATTCCGCTGTGCCGCCACCGAAGAGATGCGTGAAGAGCCGCTGAAAGTGGCCGTGGACGACCTCGAAAGCTTCAAGCAGCCGCTCGCGGCCTTCGCGGTTGAGGTTCGAGATGGCGGAGCGCAGTTCGCGGATCGCATCGATGACGTCGTCGCGCTCGCGCACCAGCGTTTCCAGCCGCTCGATCAGTTCGGTCT
>Ga0070729_10001083_pt1 | contig 45719 bp, 40 predicted proteins | sample tdDd472_FD_66725 | JGI IMG/M metagenome (GOLD analysis project Ga0070729, IMG submission 66725) | Marine sediment microbial communities from the Atlantic coast under amendment with organic carbon and nitrate - tdDd47.2 | ecosystem: Environmental > Aquatic > Marine > Coastal > Sediment | place... | reverse complement strand
ATTCTCTTAACGAGCTGCCCTGCGGCATCGTATAGATAATGTGTATATATTGAAGGTTCTGAGTTTCCTGCCTGGATGCGAAAACTACGCAGCCGATCACTATGATCCCATTCAAAGAATCGAGAGGCATTTTCCTGGATCAGATTGCCATTGCTATCATACTTGTATTTGAAGATATTAGCACCTATCTGTAATATGTCGAGTTGATCCGTACCAGCATTTAAACTGAATATGCGGACAAATCCACCGCCGTTGATCTGATGCTTAAGCTGTCCCATGTTGCCCACAGCATCATATTGATAGCGCTCTGTGTAGGAACGGGTTTTTGTCATATCCGTACAGCGGGGTGAATCTTGCCATGGCGGCGTGCTGCTTGGCAGATCACATTCACGGCCCGTGGCTGACATTAAACGGTAAATTGGATCATAGGTAAATTCCCGGTCAAGCTGGTCGGGTTGAGGAGTAATACCACAGCCTTGGGCCCGGTCATGCAAAGACAACATATTGCCGTGCAGGTCGTATTCATAGCCCATATCCTGCAAAGTCTGACCATATGAATGATAGGTCAGCGGATCGGGTTGGGTGAAATGTTCAGTACACATCCGCATCAATCGGAAGGTCAGAGGATCATAGGCATGGCGGGTCATGATGCCATTACCGTAGGCGATCAGAGTGCGCTGCCCTTTTGCATTGTAGGCGATGTGCCGGACGTAGTTATCCCCATCCATGATCACGCTTTCCAGCGCACCAGCCCGATTATAGTCAGGCAACAGTTCTTTCTGTTCTCCGTCTACATCTTCTGGGTAGTGCATACGCTTGACACGATTGAGGGCATCGTATTGCAGACTAGTCTGAAATGCTGTAGTGTCCAGCAGAGTAGCTGCGTGTGTGTTCAGATCTGAACCAGAAGGATGCTGCCAATCTACCCGAAAAGTGTTTATCTGCCAGTTGACTGAAGCCGACGGAAAAACCCCAAGAACAACATCATCACGAATGGTCCTGCGTGACTGTTCTAATATTTTGCCCTTGAAATCGTATCTGGATATTTCCAGCAACCCTGCATCATCGTAGTGATGATAGAGGTTCCCCAACAGATTATTATTTAGGGCTTGAGCAACGGTCAGACCTGAATCCGCACTGTCACCATAGATCAAACACTCTCGAAGTGTGACGGATTCGTCGCTCTTATCCCGTGCCCACTTTCGAATTGGGCGATTGAGATTGTCGTAGCTGTTCAGAATCAATGCGCCTTTGCTGTCCCGTTGTTCTACTAGATTACCCGCTGCATTCTGAAAACGCCGCCGGACTCCTAAATCGAGGTTTTGAATTCTTAAAGCATTATCCAGCAGGTCGTAAACGTATTCGAAAGCAAGACGGTTTAATGAATCGGTGACGCTCAGTAGATTCCCGCGAATATCGTAAGTCGATTCCGTTCGATACCATTGTGTTATAGGATCATCCCCGTTGCGTTGAACTGTTCCTATAATTCGCCCCAGAGCATCGACTTTAACGCTTGTAGGAGTATTCCAGTGAGTTTGGTAGGCTGTGCTTACTGCCGAATGAGAACGTCCAGCATTATCATTGGGATCGTATGTGTAAACCTCCCAGGGAGTGGGTTCATAACTCAAAGGATCATTTATATCGGTTGGCACCCCCTGGACAATGAGTTGTTCTGACTGATTTGGGAATACTGTGCGAATCTGTTGGCCTCGTGGGGCGTAATAATTGATAATTTTCTGTCCGCATTGCACATCTGTTGGCGGTAAATACCCCCATCCTTCCGAAAAGAAGGATTCGTATTTTTCCACTACCAATCCCTTATTATTGTAGACTTGCCAACCGGAAACGATTACACGAGAGGGATTAGCCTGATCTCGAAGCTGGCCAATGGCATCACCGACAGGTTGTGATTGATCTGGGTCGAATCCGCCATCGCCGAATGTGGAATCACCAAAGATCAAGTCTTCAGCCTGGCCGCGGGCTTGAAGGCGACGCCCAAAGCCGTCGGAATATTCAACCGATTCGATGGTGTCATTCCGTTTTGGCAGGGAGATATCGGTATCATTGATATGAGACTCTCGCTTGACTGTGTGCACTGATACGGGCTGAGCGGTATTTACAAAAGCCAAAAAATCATACTCATACTTTAGGCTGGGTTCGGCCAATGTATCTCCAACACTTTCACTGGATTTACCCATCACAGAGACACTACTTAGGAGCCCGTTGGGTGTATAAGTGTAAGCTGTTCGATTACAATTTGGGTCAGTGACTTGCTTAACCTGAAGTACACGGTAGTCATAGTTTGCCTGGGTTTCAAGGTCATTGGCATCTGTCACCCGGCTTGGTAATAGGTGGTAATCATCGTTGTCGCCATATTGAATCGTCGTATCATTCCCCAGTGGATCACGGATAATGCGAATCAAGCCTTTGCCGACGGGGTCGGTATGAAAATCGTAGCTTCTCCGAACTGTGGCCGAGAAGTACCCCCGAGCAAAAGGAGAACCTGCGCTTCTGGTTTGAAAAGTGTACCCTGCAAATATAGGTGTCTGATCCCTGAACCCCTGCGGGTATTCGCTACTCCAGGGGGGCGGTTCACTGGTATCCAGGAAGGGTGGTATTTCCGGTACTGCTAGGATAGAATCTCTGCTGCGATAAGCTTCAAGCAAAATATCTTCCGTCAGAACAAGTGTTTCGGTTCGCATTAGGGCACCACGACTTCCAACCTCACCATAACTCAACCCGGTAAAAGCGGGGCCATCATAAAAGTGGATTTGTTGGCCAATGATGGATAATGTACCGCTATTATCTGGCGTATCCTTAAGTTGCAGTAGTGGTATCGTCCCATCATTAATGATTTCATATTCTGTGGTATTGGCTATTAAATCTCTGATATAAATTGATGGATCTACAGGGTTTGCGTATTCCAAAACAGAATGTGTGGCTAGGAACGGTTCTGCTGCGGTATCCGATAGCTCTTTCCAACCACGAGGGCAAGCAATTTGGGTTTGCTTCCTCGGCTGACCGAATTCATTATAATCTTCCGTGAAACTAAACATTGTTAGGGGGTCATTACCTCGCTCCCATTGGGTAGACCGCTGTCCCAGAACATGTGAAAAAAAGATATGCTGGCGATCCGGTATTGATTCTGGATCTGGAACAAAATCTTCCCGTACCCCGTGCAGATGTTCAGTTACCGTATAGGGATAGTTTTCCCATTCACTACCATCCAGCGCATAAAGTTCGGTGCGCAGCGAACGTCCGCGTAATGTGCGCAATGCATCTCTTTTAATCCGTCTCTCCAGACCATTGAGAAAAGTGCTCATTACCAAAGGATGTTCCAGTTTTTGAGTATCACCTATCCAGTATTCGTCGCTGTAATCAGCTTCATGCCAATCCCCAAACTCTTCACCTAACGGACCCTGATGAAACCAGTGTTTTGTGAGCGTGGGAGGGGAAAAAAATTTAGTATTAACCCGAAGAAACTCCCTTCTTTCGCCATGCAAACCTTCCGCGTTATAATCTGAAAACGATTCAGTGTCATATTGATCTACACACCCAAATCCACGAAATTCCCTTTCAGCCCCATCCCAATGGCCGTGATGGTATTGGTATTCCGTAGTAAGTTTACCCCCGGAAAAGACATCAATTATCTCAACCTTCGATACGACCTGAGATGGAAATGGCAATGTCGTTTTCCATTGAGTGGATCTGTTCTGCTGGTCGATTAGGTAATAATCTGTTGATGGTTTGTAGTCTACCCGGGTAATTGCTCCGATGTTATTGTCCATCTGGTGGAGCAAATAAGGTTTTGTACCACCGGTGAAGTCGAGAAAATACATATGATGGCGGGAGAAATTAGTAGCATTCGTACTCCACAATACACCTTTAACACCGTTGCCATGAAGATCTATTAGCCTAATGGCATCTGCATCTGATACTGGCGGCGTTCCATCAATTTCTATCTGATTGCTCCAGCTATTACCACCTTGATTTATCCAAAGAAATACATTGCCGTGATCTACATAAACGATATCTGCCAACCCATCCCCGTCAACATCACCGAATAAGATTCTTTTGGTATCATAGCCATTCGGAAAACGAGGACTATTGGTCATGTGAATGCGTTTACCCCATTTGCCATGTCCCATATATGGCCAATACTCGATGTTACCATCATGCACCAGAACAATGTCCTGTAAGCCATCACCTGTAATATCAGCCAATTTTACCCTCGGATCAGAAAAACTAACGTTTGGAAAAGCATCAATACGTTTACGCTCTACCTTTAGAGTTCGGTTCCATCCTTCATGTGAATCCTGGAAAAAGCACTCGAAGCGGGTACTCGTCCGGAGGGCATCTGTAACGCCATCACCGTCTAGATCAAACAATCTTACTTCCGGATCCTGCAAACTAAAGCTGGGCGAGACATTATATTTTTGAAATGATCGACGATCCCATTCACCGTTATATTTCAGCGGATAATACCCCGATAGACCAACCTTGTTGACCATAAGATCTGCCTTACCTTCACCATTTGCATCCAGCATCTGAACATCGGAGTCTTCAAGTGTTAATCCACCTGGCGAGTTTTTCATCAACCGTGGAATATCAAATCGACCTTCGCCCAGGTTACGCCAGTAGCGAATTGTTCCGTTCATCTGAATAATGTCTGGCAAGCCATTGCCGAAGAGGTCCACAACCTCGATGTCCGGATTAGCGAGGGTGTGTGTAGGTAACTCGCTACCCTCTATGGGGATGAAATCCCGTTTCTCAATACTAAAATCTGTGTACTCGAAAAAAACCGGAGAAAGGGGCTGTGTGTTAGCTCCGTCATGCCCTATGACTTGTATCTCTTTTAATAATGAGATCCCATTGAGAGGGCTTTCTATATATTGGAGATCGACAGATTTTGATATTAGTACATTCGTTTCAGTTACGGTTTCGACAAAGATACGAATACACCGTCGGGTTGTTCGTACTTCAAAACCGTTCCGAAAATTTGAAAATGGATCTGGGCGGTCTTCAAGTTCAAACCTTATGTTAACAAGGAATCTTTCATTGCCGTCAGTATCCTGATAATCGACATATTTGATGCTAGAAAGATAAAGCTGATTCCAATGTCGACTATCTTTCTGCTGTAAGTCACGATCATATGTATAAATAATTCGGTTGCCGAAAGGGTCTTTCGTTTCAGTTTGTTTCCAAGAGGAAATATTGTGAGTCACTTCAGGGTCATAGATACTTCCTGGATCTGCCCCTTTGGAGTTTGGAGTACCATAAATACTTACCAATCCATCCTTACTCTTTACTTCCCAGTAGTCATTATTCACATCCAGAACTCTTTCTATGATCGCATAAAGTCCTTCAGTTCGGGGACGGTATTGTGTGCGATTGCCATGTACATTAACTGGTACAAGATCTTCAGTACCCGAGAGAATAAAAACATCTTTGCCATCATCATAGATGGGAATTCCCATGGAGCTTTTACGGGATACACCAGGAACGCTCAGGTTCCATCCTAAACCAAAAGGACCATTCCCGTTTCCTGTGCTGTAAGCCAGACTAATCTCGGGTTGAAAGCCATTTCGCCCAGGAGGGAGAGCTATTGGGATAGTGAAATTTCCAGTTCCTGTGAATAAATCAGGAGAGAACTTTTCCCCCATTCCACTCTGAGCACCTCCACCTGAAGGAAGAGAGATTATTTGTGATGAAACACCTGATTTATTACTCACCTTCAACACCTTTGAATAAATATGTCCTAAGCAATGTGGTGATCAATAACTTATAATTATTTACCACCAGACAAATTAGTCAAGATTATAATGAATGAATTTTAGTCAATATAAACTGTATAAGAGATTGGGGACTTCTAGATGATGCAACAGGATGTTTAAGTCATGTTTCATTTACCTCGTTGAGAAGGTATCAAGTAAAGTGTGGACTTTTCTTGATAACTATTTCCACTTGAGAACAATATCTAACATAGTTTGAAAAATAAATTTCTAAGTATAAGATGACACTCTTATAACACTATATGCTTTCAGTTGTTGGAAATGTTTTAGAAGCCATTGTTGCTAAATCACATATTAATACTTTGATGCAGTAGAACAATCATATAAGACAAAATATTCCATATAATTTTGCCAACCCAATCTATGAATATTTCCCTCCAAACTGTTCCGGGAGTAATAATAAAAGAGGTGGCGGGAACGTTCCTGCCACCTCTTATAGAGAATTTCGTGTAGGTAAAAATGTAACCAAAAAATAAATTATTAGCCCAAATTAACAGAAATCACTCAGTATAACACCATATAAAAAGAACTAAAGAAAATGCAAATATATCTTTACCATACAACATTTTAACTTTTTAATTAGGTATAAAAAGAAATAAGAAGAAATAGCTACATATGAAGACTGCAGCCGGGTTCGATTCCCGCCACCTCCAATTAAGAGAGAATAGCAATTTGTTGTTATTCTCTTTTTTTATTAATAACGGGAATCGAAAACGGAGTTACGGCACGAACCGGTGAGTGCAAAATGTCATGGATGACATTTTAGTAACAAAGTCGGCCTGGAAGGAGAAATCAGGATGATTTCGACTGGAAGGGAGTCCCGCCACCTCCACGAAATAAAATTGTAAATCTTTACACAGTAAGGAATTACGATTTGTACTTTTATAAATAGTTTACAGTTTTTGTATATTTAGAATAATGATTACCTTAAAAGAATACTGAAGGATTAGTGTGGTACTTCTCAGCAAGTTTTCTTATTACAGATTTACTCATTTCTTTTTTACCGCTTAAAATCTCACTGATAGTAGATTTTGGAGCTATATCAATTAAATCTTTCTGTTTGTGTTCATGCTGATCCATAAGAAATTTAAGCATTTCTACTGGAGATGACTTCCCTACAGGGTAATGTACATCTTCATATATTTCGATCACGTTCACAACATAATCAAAGAGAGGTTCAATCTCTTTATTTCCAGCTTCAAATAAAGCAGCTAACTGTTCCGCATACTCTGTAACTCTGTCCAGGTCAGTATCATTATGTATCTGTGTGTTTTTTAAGAAATTAGCAATATGGATATCTGACTTACTAGTTTTAACTTTCTTTGTGTGTCTTTCCAATATTTCACTCATTTCTTCTTCCCCTTTCCTTTTATATATTTCTTTGTATAGTCTGCATGAGTTAATAACTCTCTGATAAATACTGTCTTTCCCCAAACAATATGCACAATCAATCGGTAACTATTTCCTTTAATGTTAAAGCAAATCAATGTGTTGTTAGCAACAGCATCAGCTGTTGGGAAGGTTTTTCTAAGGCTCACGATATCTGAATATTGATTTGCTTTCATTAATCTGTACCACTCACTACATGCGGTCTCCACTGAAGGATATACTGCATAGTATGATTCTAAAGTTTTTTTCTTGATGATGTGCATTGATGCTCCATACATATAAGTTCGCATAAAACGAACCGTAAGTCAATTAAAAGTTCTTAAAAAGCGAACATTCAAAGGTATCTATAAGAATGACAACGCCATTTTAATTGTCGTAATAGTTTCAATTCTGATTTGTGGATATCACACGATTTAAAAGACACTTGATAAGTTGATTTTTAAGTTTTCTAATAATCTAAAATGATACAACAGTATACACACAAAAAAAAGAATCATCGTATTAACAATGGAATATCAAACAGAAGGCATTTTCCATAAGACAAAAACGACGAATTGTCCCATTCTATCCATTCAGAAATGGACTCTCCTATTAATAAAAAGCTTATTTAGACTCAACTTCACTCAGTTATCCAGATAACTATGGGGAAAACGCATAAAAACAATCTCTTCGGCATAATAATTGGCACCTCTCTCAAATATGCATCCAATTATGTCGTTTTCAGAGTCAATTAGTGAAAGCGCGGAATAGGATGCCATGCCCTCATACAGCGTCTTGGATTTTGACCATGTCTTGCATTCATCATCACTCAATCGCACAGTCATCATTTCCCGATGAAGAGAATCAGCGGGATTGGTAAACAGGTAGAGGCTTCCTTCAGGCTTTTCGATTTCTATAAGATTCCCCTGACATGCTGGATCGGGAAGTGATTCATCATGGGAGATTTCTGTCCAGGTAATCCCTTTATCGTGGCTTATGGCCGTTAAACGGTAGCCAGGTCTTACTGGACGGATATTGATATACAAATCTCCGTTGTCCAGCTCGACAAGTGTCGCCTCTTCCCCACCGGGAACTGTTCCGCCCAACTGCCATGTATTGCCGCCGTCTTTACTATATATAACATGAGCCATCATCTTGCGACCTTCGATATGATCGGCAGGAATGACAAGAGTTCCGTCTTTCAATTGGATACCGTGACTGGGTCCGGTTGCATACCAGGTCCAGTAATCCAGCTTTACATCCTGAGTTATCTCAATGGGTTCCGACCAGGTTTCGCCATTATCCTTGCTGTGCATCTTAAATGCCCTATCGTTATCCTTGCAGAAAATAAGCCAGATGATTCCTGTATTTTCATCTACAACAGGACAGGCATTTCCTATGACCAGTTTTTCCTCTTCAATCAAAACCTCTAGAGGTGACCATGTTTCGCCTAAATCATAACTCTTACGCATTACAAGGTCAGTTTTGGACCAATCATCTTTATGATCTGTTCGAGCCTCGGCGAAAGAGAGAATCGTACCGTTAGGAGCCGTTATCATGGTGGGAATCTTGAAGGTGTTGTAACCCGATTGACCTTGTGCGTAAAGGGAGGTCACGAATGGCACATCTTCCGGAAAGGGTTTGAGCTCGGCATCGGGCGGTAAAGTAAGAATCCCGCCAAGTATCGCGGCCATCAGAACAACCACAATAGCAGAGGCACTCGCCCGTCTGCTAACCTCTGATACAGCCCTTTTCAGTAGTGAATTGACTATTATGGAAATTCCTGCAGAAACCAGAAGCAATAGCAGCAGTGTTCCCATTATCGGGGCCATAAGAATCATATAGAAGAGACCGTCAGCCGCCAGATACTCAGTTGTATTATAAAGCTCAAATGAGACAACAAAAAATCCCACTCCAACAACAATTCCAAATAGAGGAATAACAAAGTTGCTGACGAAATTACCATGACTCATATTGTTGTTCTTCTTTGTAACAAATCCGAGAATACCCCAAATGGCAATGATGATTCCCGCGATGGCAATAGCGCCGTAGAAAACAGGATAATAGGGCCTAACAGTCGGCTTAAATTGCTCGTAGACCAGAAAGTCCCAAAACAGTACTGGAAGAGATATAAGAATAATTCCCACAGTAATCATGAGAATGGAAAATGCCCGATTTGCGTGCTCTTGAAGTTTGGTCTTTGTTAGGATTGCATTTTTCATTGTCATATAGCTCCCTTTCATTGCGTAATATTTTAGATTATTTTTTGAACAAACCAGGTAAATACAGCAGAACATGCAACAGCACCTTCACGATTCCTTAGTTCGACGTCTACGGGGATGAAAGCCCTGTTGTTTTTAGTAAGCTCTTCATTAAATTTATTGCGGGTTTCATCAGAAATTGACGGATAGGCACAAAGATTCTGTTTAATAGCATTCCTGAATTTGATTTTTGACTTTCGAAGTACAGGAATTACTTTTCCAATCAGTTCGGGAAATAGGTTCTGCAATATGTCACCACTGGATGTTTCTGCAAGAACAAACTGAGCACTTGCGTGAAAGGTCTCCAAATGGTTGTGAACGTCTTTATTGAAGGGTAATTCGAGAGTTCCTTCAGCAGTTCTTTGTATCCCCACTTTTTTACCGAAGGGTATATCGATTATGTCCAAAATTTTCTCCTCGAGCCATTACATTTTTTTAACACGATAATATAAAATATCGGCAAGAAAAAAATGATCTGCTTATTTTTAATAAAAAAGTACCGATGCAGCCTTTTAAATTGTGAATAATAAACAAACCTTAAGAACTGCATGGAGATTTTTCTATTATATTTAAGTAAAGGGAGGCTTCCATGTATAGATTAATTGAAACTGATATGAACAAAGGCGGTCAGGTGCTGGGGCGAGCCTTTAAGGATGATCCTATATGGACCGGTCATATTAAAGATCCGGTCAAACGAGCGGAAATTCTTCCGCAAATGTTTCAATTCCTTCTGTATATGGGAAACAGATTTGGTGATGTCCTGTCTCCCAGTGAAAACCTGGAAGGTATTGCGGTCCTTTTCTCCAGAAAATATGCCGATGTAGGGCTAATCAGGCTGGTATTTAGTGGTTTGATATTCAAAATCGGTGATATTTTGAAGAAATACAGTAAAGATATGAAACATATTCAGAAAGAAATGAAAATCGTAAGCAAAGACAGAAAGCGACTTATGAAAGGGAGAGATTATTTGTATCTGAACTGCCTTGGCGTAGAGCCGCAGCTTCAGGGAAAAGGATATGGGGGACAAATTCTAAAGCACATCTTTGAAATTTCTACCCGGAAAAATGTACCTTTATATCTGGAAACCGAGACGGAAGAGAACTTCAGGATGTACAGTCACTACGGTTTTAAACTGATAGGAGAAAGGGATTTTTCCGGTACAGGGCTGCATCTCTGGCAAATGGTAAGGGAAGTGAGTTGATTCTCTTCTTCCAATAATCTGCAAACTCCTGAGGATTGAGTCCCGTTGTTTTATAAAAAAATGGTTCGAGAAAATTATCATCGTTCAGATTCAATTCTTCCCTGATTGATAACCAGCTTCTTTCTTTTACGATCAGTTCCCGGCATATCCAGTTACAGAGGATTTTTAGATTGTCTATGGAAGTACCAGTTATTCCAACAACAGCGAAATAAATTCCATATTGTCAAATTCCTTTCGCTTGATCTCCTGCAATAAATTGAGTATGAACGTTTTATGGTGATTGATTATTTTCGTATGGACCTGAATCATCAGAGCGACATCGTCGATTATCAGTTTTCTATTCTTGGCAGCAATGCCCGCCAAATAGAATTTTATCAATGCATAACGTACGACCAGCAGTAGATACCCATCAAACATATCCTGATTCTCTGAAAAGGGGAAATTATCCTGAAAAATGGAGTTAGCCAGATAATGTTCGAATAAATATGCATTTTCTTCGACAAAAGGTTTGACGACAGTCTCTACAGCCTCTTTGTATACGGCTGTCTTATCCAATTCAAATCCTTCCATAACCAGACTGGTATAACATGCAAAAACAGGACTTTCTATTTCATCAAAAACCCCTAATGATTCAATGGCATACCTGAAAAATTCTAATTGGAATGTGTATTTACTCTTAGTACTGATTGCTTCTCTATGAGTATTTTTTTCCAAACTGGAACCAAGGTCCAACAATCTTTCATTTATCCCCCGGGATCTGTTTTGAATAATCTCAATAGAAAGAGATCGCAGCTCAGGCAGTTTTCGAACAGGTGAATTTTTCCAGTATTTATCCCCAGTGTCGATAGAGCCATTGACTATGTGTTTAACAGGTAGCATGTCCCGTTGAATAAATTTGATCGGGTTCTTATCGGACAGCAATTTCCTCACAGCCTCGGGGCAGGACATATATAGAGAGTATTCATAATTTCCGTTTAAAATATTGTAGACTCTTGGAAAGGAGTAACAGACATTGGACAATGAATCTTCCCCGAGCATCCGGTAAATTTCACATAACTTGTCCTCATCTAAAAAAGGACACCATCTTGAGGATTCGATAGCGATTCTTCCATAATCTACATCATTGCTATAACTCTCTTTATTTCTGTAAATATGCTTTGGAAACTTCTCTTTAATATGGGTATCTTTTGTCCGGCAATATTTTCGAAAGGTTTTTTTGTCTATATCTATATCCCATCCAATGCAGCAGCTGTCTTCGCATTCACCTCCGATACAAATAAAATCTTCTGCATATGAAGGGATGAGAATTTTTGATAACTTTTTCATATTTTGACTCCAATCGGTGATTTTGGGAGCTTTATTTCAGCAGAACAGTATACGATTCTTAATGATATCATAACCGGGATACTATATGTTTTCAGCTATTCTAATCAATAAAAGTCAAAACCTTCTGAACACAGGAGTTCCGAAAGGAAGGATTAAATCAAGGTATTTGTTGTATCCTTCCAAAGTAAACCAACCATTTTCCCCCATCCCCTGCAGAGCTCTCTCTATATGCATCTCCTGAGCAGGCATAAAACTGTAACCGATCAGGTAAAGTCTTTTACCTGCGCTGTTTTCACAGATATCCAGAATCACACTAACATGTCCAATCCCTCCTGTTTCATTTTGAACCAGCATATCCCCGGGAATAAGATCCTGTTCATAGGTAATAATAGTACATCCCATTTTCAAAGAGTATGAGTTGGAACTAGCCATTGCCTGTCGAAGAAATGATTCGAAATCACCAGAAGAGAACATCTTTTTGCTTCCATTGTAGTTAAATAGGTATAAATCTTCTTCCTTTTCAGTACTTTTGTGGTATTCAGCCCAAAGTCTCATTGCGTAATCGGCACATTGTTCCAAATCGGAAGTAAATAGTAAAGGCAGGTCAATTACCGCAAAAACATTGTAGAAAGATTGCAGTTCTTGCCCGACATAAGATTTGATTGATTTATCATCTTTCAGGGGCATATTCTGTACCCACCGGCTGAAACTCTTTTCGGAAAACTCCAGCCGCTCATAATCCATGGGCAGTGGCAGATCATTTACTTGTTCAGCTTTTACAAAAGAGATCAGGAAAAATAGGAATATAATTAATATTTTCATTAACCTAGTATCACTCTCCTGTTTTTTTGAAAATACTTCTATTTTATGTGATTGGCAATTAAAACCTGTCTGAGATCAATATATTGTTGTTTAATTTTTACCATTTTATGATATTCTTCATTACATCATTATTTGCATAACAGGAGGGAAAATGGACACAACAACTTTAAACGAATTAATCTCAGGAGCTTTTATTTTATTATCTACACTGATTCCATCCATTTCCGGTATAATTATTATTAATAAACTATACAAATCAAAAGTGGATAAGCAATTATATGAAACAGCAATGATTGATATTCTTCTTTTCAGAAAAATGATTAGTATTTACAGTGAAAAATATAAAGAGATTGAACCTGACAGAAAAAGTGATATTAATTTTGTCCGATCAGAAGCGGAGAATCTTATTGGTGAATCTATATCTGATGATTTTCAGCCCAAAAAGATAAAACGATATTTTAATAATGAAACGAAAAAAAAGAAACTTGTCGACGCTGTTGAAAAAGCTTTTCCAATATAGGAATCATAGTTGTAATCTATTCTCCACAATAAATCCAATAGGTAGATCATAAACAGCAATTGATCTTGTCTCTTCACAGAAGAAACGAGGATAGCTGCTATATACAAGATCTTTTTCTTCCTTTCTTAAAAAGCGGATAGAATTATTGTCACTATTTATAAGTACTAAATCATTTTGCTCTTTTTGAAATATATACATGATTTCCCTCTGCAAATATAAATGCAAATATTATGCCATCTGAATTTATATAATGAAACACGGTTATATTGCTCTGCTTATGGTAGTTTTCACTGATTCTATGGTATTTAATACCTATAATTATTTATATCAGAAATATCTTAATTGATTCTTTCTAATTTTATATACAATCCATTCGAAAAATGACTGCCGCTTCCGAATAAATCTTTCCAACCGAGATATAAAAATCCCTTTTTATCGATCCTGTATACCATATGCATTTTTTCACCTAGATCATTTGGACTTCGGTTGCTTTCATGAAGTTCAAAAATTCCCTATTTTACAGTTCTTCTGGTAAAAGCCAGAGTTTTTAATCATAATCCATTAAGAGGAGGAACACTGATGGAATTACCGAGAAAAATAGAACAGTCGGAAATCAAAGGAGACATATTTCTCCATTCAATGCCAGGGAAAAATGAAGATCTGGCACTTTTCATGGAAAAACTGAAAAATCTGAACATACACCGCATCATCTGTCTGACAGATAAGTCAGAACTTGAAAAGAAGTCGCCTCATTATCTGGAAGCGGTCTATTATGGTCATTATGATGATATTTATATCACATATACACCGACCCCTGACTTTAGTGTGCCTAAAGAAGAAAAAGATAAAATAAATTATCGAACAGGTCTGAAAGAAGCTCTCGAAACTCTGCAAATTGGAAATATTCTGATTCATTGTGCCGGAGGAGTAGGACGAACAGGCACCTTTGCCACAATATTATTGCAGAAAATAGGTTATGATTTCTCTGAATCACTCAAGCTTGTTCAAGATGCCGGATCAAATCCCGGAGAAGGAGAACAACTGGAATTCTGTAAGACATTTCAATAGGAAACCACTAATGAAACTTTTCGACTTAATCATAATCGGTGCTGGTCCTTCAGGATCTTCTGCCGCACTGGAAGCAGCCCGGGCAGGTATGGAAAATATACTTATCCTGGAGCAGAGTTCCATTCCAAGACTAAAATCCTGTGCCGGCGGGATATCGTCAAAAGCTGAACAGGCTCTAAAAGAAATGAATCTCTGGGAAAAGATGAGCCATCTGATTCAGCCTATTGATAGCGCCAGAATAACCTATCCTTCAGGAAAAGAACTAATTCTGAAAGGTGATGAAACAGCTTCAGTTTCTAATAGAAGAGATTTTGATTATTTTCTTCAACAGGAAGTTATCAATTCCGGTGTCCAGTTAAAAAGTGGATACAAAGTAGTCAATGTTGAAAAAGAGAATGATAATGTTTTAAAAGTAAATGCCCAAAATGTAAGAACTGGTTCTGTAGATGATTTTTTTTCAGATTCTATAATAATATCATCAGGTGCTTCTAATAAATTCCACAATGATCATCGACGGAAAACACATATTACAACATGTACATCGTGGTTTAAGGGAGTAGATATAAATCCTCATCAGCTTGAAATGTTTTTTGATAAAAAACTGTCACCTCATTACGGCTGGTTATTTCCCGAATCTGATGATAAATGCAACATCGGTTTATGTGTCTTAAAGAAAAATATCCGCGGTGAATCTATTTTAGACGTATATAGTGATTTCCTGAATCGACACTTGGGAAGCAGAATGAAAGAGGCTATTCAATTAGAAAGCCCCCTTGTACATCCTATACTTCCCTCGTGGAAAATTAAAAATAATGCTATTGAAGGAACTCTTTTAACAGGAGACGCCGGTCGCTTTATCAATGCCTATACAGGAGAGGGTATTTCATATGCACTAATCAGTGGTAAAAATGCTGTAAAGGCTATTCATTATGGGAAAAGAAATAATCTGAACTGGGCACAGACATCTAAATGGTATGAAAAGCAGTTAAAAAAAGAATTCGGAATAAAAATGAAGTTCGGCTATTCGATGTTATACACTGGTCCCGTTCTTCTAAAAAGTTCAGAAATCCTGGTAAATATCCCTGTTTTAAAACCTGTTGTAACAAAAATGATGAGTAAACTCTAATCTATACAGTTATATAGTCAGGATGAGAGGTCAGTATTTCATTTCCATTTTTTGTTACCAGCACCATATGCTCACAACGTGAAGATAGTTTCCCGTCTCTTGTTCTTGCAGTCCATCCGTCAGAATCGTGGCTTAAAGATCGCCGGCCCTCATTAATCATTGGTTCAATGCAGAGAATCATTCCCTCTTTAATTTGGAAACCACTGTGGGGATTCCCGTAATTAGTGACCTGTGGGCCTTCGTGCATAGCATTACCGATAAAATGTCCACAATATTCCCTGACAACGGAATAACCTTTTGTCTGGGCACAGCTCTGTATGGCAAAGCCGATATCTCCGAGGTAAGCACCGGGCCTGACCTGTTTAATTCCTTCGGTTAAACACAATTCGGCAGTTTTCAGTATTTTCTCAGCATTATCTGATATTTTTCCTATTCCTACAGTTTTGGAAACGTCAGCAAAATATCCTTTGCGCTCGATGACTATATCAACATCAATAATATCTCCATTGTTCAGAATTCTGCTTCCCGGCACACCATGAGTGATACAATCATTAACAGAAAGGCAGCTAACGCTGGGAAAGCCGTCATAACCTTTACAGGGTCCCTTGACACCCTCTTTTTTCATAATATTTTCTATGATCATATCGAGTTCTTTTGTTGTCATTCCCGGTTTTATCGATTGCAAAGATTCTTCGAGTATCGAAGATATTAGTTGAGCAAGATCTCTGATCTGCTTTATTTGTTTATTTGTTTTTATTAAATTCATTTGTCAAAAATAATCTATCTAACTATTAGAATCAATGGAAAATATATATTTATATCTTACAATATATGTATGGTTACAATGAAATTAGAAACAGCCTTAATAGAAAAAATCAAAAATATTCTCACTTTTAGATTTCTCACAGAGAACGAACTTGAAAAATTGATGAAGATTTCCGTTATACAGAATTATGGAGAAGGGGAAAAAATCATCAGTCAAGGTGATGTCAATCAATCCTTTTATGCCATCATAGAAGGCAGTGTGAAAGTGACTGTCAGTGAAAATCCTCAAAAAGAAGCTTACATCTGTACAATTGGAAATGGAGAGATTTTTGGCGAAGCTGGTATTTTTATGGAAGTTAAACGCACGGCAAACGTTATCTGCCTAACTGACTCCATAGTTTTAATGGTCACAAGAAATGCCATGATCAACTTTATAAAAGATCATCCCCGCAGCGGAAATAAGATTCTGATGCTTATTATTTACAGCCTTCTTAAGAAATTGAAAGAAGTTAACCAGGAACTTGCTTATGAGAGAAAATCTGATGCCGATCAGGATGATATTGATTCTATTATCGCCAACTTTATGGACTGAGAATTTAGATGTTTGATTTTTGAGATATTAATAGTTTATGATTACTAATATAATAATTTTTTGGAGGGTATCTATTTGAGAAAAGGCGTAAATTCGGTTTTCTTTATACAACTAAGTTTAGCTCTTATGTTTATTGCACTGGGAATTGTCGGTATTACTAATCACAATTCAGAATGGGCACAATTCGGTCGTTCGGTAAATAATCTTTTCGGTAAAAACAATGATCTGATTCCTGTTTTATTTGCAGTACTTGAACTTATTGCCGGAGTATTATTGCTTCTGTCTATGTTTACAAATGTATTACCTGGAAGATTCCTATCGATTGCCCTGCTTATCATTTTTATTTTCTGGGCTATAACTATTGTAATGAATTTTTTCCTCGATGGTTTTGCAAAACCCGATTTCATAGTCTGGTTATCAAGAGTTTCACCTCAACTGGTCATTTTATCAGCGATCTGGCTTATCGCCCGGGATCCCGGTTAATTTAAAGAGGAGGCTGTTTCAGCCTCTTTTTTTTTGTCTATTGACAATAGATAAAAAATTATTTATATTGTTTTTAATCTGAGAAACTGATTTATCAATTTCAAGGAAATCTAAATCACAACTGATCCAAAGGTATTACTTATGGAAAAGAGAATCGGAATAGTAGCTATTCTTGCCGACGACAGGGAATCCATTCCCGAAATGAATAAAATTGCTTCGGAATTTCACGAGATTATCAGAGCACGGCAGGGTTTACCATTTTCAGACAAAAATATTCATATCATCTCTCTTATCGTAGAAGGTTCTACTGATCAAATTGGAGCACTAACGGGAAAACTCGGAAGATTACCGGGTCTCAAAGTTAAATCCATGTTGACGAAATACAGGGAGAATGACAATGAAAGCGGCAACAATTACTAAAAACTTTCTTGATTATGATAAAATAGAGAAACTGGCCAAAGTTTCGAAACCATCTCTTTCACGGCTGAATGAAATACTCGATAAAGCAGAGAAACTCGATGGATTGACAACTGATGAAGCAGCTGAATTATTAGCTCTTGATGACGAGGAAAGTGTTCAGCGCCTACTGGATACAGCAGCAAAAGTTAAAAATGAAATTTACGGTAAAAGAATGGTTCTTTTTGCTCCTCTTTATGCGGGAAATCACTGTACTAATAACTGTCTTTATTGCGGTTTCAGAGCGGCCAATAAAGATATTCACAGAATCAAGTTGAATATGGATCAGATCAGAGAGGATGCAGAATCTTTGATTAGGGAAGGGCATAAACGGGTTCTTCTTCTCTCCGGAGAATCAGGTCATTATCCCCTATCCTATACTATGGATGCCATCAAAGCTGTATACAGTGCAAATGTCAACGGTGCAAAAATTAGAAGAATCAATGTTGAGATTGCCCCGTTGGAAGTAGATGAATTCAAAACACTTAAAACAGCCAATATCGGGACCTATACCTGTTTCCAGGAAACTTATGATCCCGAATTATATAAAGTTTACCACCCCACAGGTAAAAAAAGCGATTACGATTACAGGCTGAATGTCATGCACAGGGCGATGGAAGCCGGTATTGATGATGTCGGTGTCGGTGTTCTTTTCGGACTGGCTGACTATAAATACGAAGTTATCTCATTGATGGAGCATGCAGCGGATCTTGAAAAGAAATACGGTTGCGGGCCTCATACCGTCAGCGTTCCGAGATTGGAGCCGGCTCCGGGATCAGCTATTTCAGAAGAAGTTCCCTTTCCGGTTTCTGATGATGATTTCAGAAAAATAATATCAGTAATCAGAATCGCCATGCCTTACACAGGAATAATTCTCTCAACAAGAGAATCTGTCGAGATAAGAAATGAATTGTTTCAATATGGAATCAGCCAGGTATCTGCAGGTTCACGAACAACACCGGGCGGTTATTCATTATCGGGTGAGAAAGAAAATAAACAGTTTTCTCTCGGAGATCACCGGTCTCTGGAAGAAGTGATAAATGATCTGACAGATGGGGGATTCATCCCTTCATTCTGTACGGGATGTTATCGAAAAGGGAGAGTTGGTAATGATTTTATGGATCTGGCCAAACCGGGATTGATAAAAAAATTCTGTATGCCCAACGGATTGGTTTCCTATGCTGAATATCTTTCGGATTTTGCTCCGGAAGAACTTGCGGAGAAAGGTTTTGAATTGATAGAAAAAATTACTAAAAATGTTGAATCTGAATCAGTAAAGGAAATGATCAAAAAATCAATCAATGAAGTTAAAGACGGTGTCAGAGATATCTATCTCTAAAGATATGAAGAAATACTATGGTAGAGAAACCTTAAATGCTCTCAATACATTTGGAAATGGAAATACTCCTCATTTACTTGTTAAGGCTTATGGAGAAGTAAAAAAAGCGGCGATAATGGCACAGCAAGAGTGCTTTTCACTTTATGACGATTATCTCTATTCCAGATTGCTAGAATCAATTGATGAAATAATTTCAGGAATTCACATTGATCAATTCCTCCTCCCTCTTCAACAGGGAGGAGCTGGTACGAGCCTGCATATGAATATCAATGAAGTGATCGCCAATGTGACAAATGAAAAATGCAGTTCTACTGATCTGCATATCGATCCTCTCGAAGATTTAGCCCGTTTTCAATCGACGAATGATACTCTATCGACAGCAATAACCATAATGGTTTATCGATTTATCGAGTCAACAGAAAACAGGATTATTGACCTGCAGGAAACTCTTGTACAATATGAAAGCAAGTATGACGATATATTGATGACCGGCAGAACAGAATTGCAGGATGCCCTCCCCATCACTCTCGGACAGATATTCGGTGGATGGGCCGGTTCTATTGAGAGAGACCGCTGGAGGCTTCACAAACTCAAAGAGAGGCTGAGAACAATAGCTCTGGGTGGTACTGCAATGGGAACCTGCTTCAGTGCTCCCAGAAAATATGTATTCAAAGCCGAGAAAAACCTAAGGCAGATAACGGGAATTCCCTTATGCAGAAGTCAGAATCTGATAGATGAAATCAGCAACAAAGATATTCTCTCAGAAGTAGCCTCCGGATATAGGTTGATTTCCCTGAACCTCAGAAAAATGATCAATGACCTTTTGCTGTATACTTCATCAATGTGCGGCGAGCTGGTTCATCACGAAGTTCAGTACGGTTCAACAATCATGCCATTTAAAACAAATCCTGTTATTCTGGAATTTATTAAAGGTTTGAGCATTTCCATCAAACATGAGAGTTCAAAGATTGATGATTACGCAACAGAAGGACAACTTCAACTCAATCCGTTTATTCCACAGATTGGAGAGTCTTTTATAAGAATCAGTGAAATGACTGAAAGAGCTCTTATGTCTCTCACAGAAAATTTCTTCCCGAATATGTCCATTAACAAACTCCGAATTGAGAAGAATCTGATAGCGTCTCCAGCATTGATCAATACCCTTCGTCAGGTGATCGGTTATGAAAATGTTAAGAAACTGATGCCTATTCTCAGAGAGAAAAATCCTGATTCATTTCATTCAATTAAGAAGTTGATCGCCAAGCACACATCTTTAACTGAAGAATTTCTGGATAAATGGTTTGATCCTTCAAATCTGACAACTTATTCAAATATGGAAAATGGAGAATAATATGGCAACAGCTCTAGCTGAGTCAATTAGAATTGTACTCATAGGTATCAGGAATGCCGGAAAATCATCATTGATGAATAATCTTTTTGAAAAGGATATCTCAATCATTTCCTCAACACCGGGAACGACTACAGATCCCGTTACCAGACAGATGGAAATGGGTGCTCTAGGTGCAGTTGCCGTTACAGATACAGCGGGACTCGATGATGAAGGCGATCTTGGAAAAATGAGAGTATTGAAGACTCTGGAATCCTCTACATCATCAAGCATCAATATTTTTGTGACTCCTATTGATAGTGCCCCTACTGAAGCAGAAATTGAAATCTTTAAAAAACTGGTAATAAATAATAATGAAGTGCCTTTCATATGTGTCTTAACACACAGTGATAAAATAGAAAACAATAAGAAGCTGGAACTTGTGGCACCGGCTCCGAAAGTCAAAGTCAATAATATCACCGGAGAGGGATCCCTTGAGCTCAGAGAATTACTGATCAGACAGAAGGAAAAAATAACTGTAGAAATCAGTCCTGTTGAAGGTCTGGTTACTGAAGGTGATCTTGTGGTGCTGGTGACCCCTATTGATCTGGCTGCACCTAAAGGCCGTTTAATAATGCCTCAAGTACAAACCATCCGTGATTTGCTCGATAAGGATTGTGCTTCTCTGGTCGTGAAAGAAAGAGAATTGTTTCCGTTCTACAATAACCTGATAAATAAACCAAAACTTGTTATCACTGATAGTCAGGTATTTCATAAAGTTGCCGCCGATATCCCCGAAGATCAGCTCCTGACTTCATTTTCAATATTATTTGCAAGAAAAAAAGGAGATCTGGAAGAATTTATCAGGGGAATCGTCAATTTAAAAAATACACCGGAAGGTGTAAAAATCCTTGTAATGGAATCCTGTTCTCATCACAGGCAGGCAGATGATATTGGTACTGTAAAAATTCCCAGATTATTCAGGCAGCTGGTACAGCCTAATGTTGAGTTCGAATTCACAAGAACATTGCCTTCCGATGAAGAACTTGAACAATATTATATGGTTATTCATTGTGCGGGATGTATGATAAATAGAGGGAAAATGATGGACCGGTTGGAAAGAATTCGAAATAAGGGAGTATTTATTACTAACTACGGATTATTTCTCGGTTGGATTAATGGACTTCTACCCAGGGCTTTGGAACCCTTTGAAGATTTGTATGAAGAATACAGAGAGGCATTTGAATAAAATATGCAGAGTTTTTTAAATAATACACACGGGAGGGTCGCAATCCTCCCCTACGTATTATTCAAAGGAGAATCCGATTTATAGGGAACTCTTCCAGAGGGGACAATATGCGAAGCCGGTTCTATATGGGCATCCTGATCATCAAAAAATATATGGGCATTATATGCTTTTAATATCTGATCTTTGGAAACGCCTCCGAGAAAAAATGCCTCATCAACATGAACACCCCAGGTCCTCAATGTGAGTATTACCCTTTTATGTGCAGGGCTATTACGAGCTGTGACAATTGCAATACGAACAAAATTAGTTTCTTCAGGCTGTTTATCCTTGATAAGAGAGAGAGTCTTCAGAAGTTTACCAAATGGTCCTTCGGGCAATGGTTTCTCAGCATTTAGTTTTTCATTTTCTATAAAAGCATCAAGCCCTTTTTCTTTGTAAATTTGTTCCGATTCATCTGAAAAAATAACAGAATCAGCATCAAAGGCTATTCGAATTTCATCAATTTCTGAATTAAATTTTTCCGGGGGATCATAGATAATGGCAGAGGCAATAGAATTATCAATTGCCACTTGTACATCTGTCTCATCTTTAGATAGAAAGAGATCAACTTCAAAAGCTTTCAGGTACGGTGATATCGACTTCCCCCCTGTAAATCCCGCCCTTGTGATTTCCAATGAACAGTTCTCTATAGAATTCAATATTCTCAAACCCGTCTCGGGAGAATTCCTGGACAAAATGATTACTTCAATGAGATCTTCACCAATTTTCTCATTTATTTTAAGCAGAGCTTCAATGAGAGGATATGCAGTTCCCGGTTTTAAAGTGCTGTTTTCATGATCAATCTGATAACGGGAGTATTCATCAACACCGGATTTTTCGAAAAGTTTATTTTCATCTTCCAGTTCAAACAAAGCTCTCGAGGAGATACCGATTACCAGTTTATTTGTTAAATCATAAGACATACAGACCTCCGGATTACTTAAAAAAAAGCTGCACCGAAAGATGCAGCTTCAATACTCATTTTAACGGATTATTTCCAGGGGTCAACTCTATTAAAAGTTGCATTCCTATCTGGTCCTACAGAAACGGTTCCAATTGGTGTCTCCACATATTTTTCAATAAATGCAATATATTCTTTAGCTTCCACAGGAAGTTCTTCATATGATGAACACTCTGAAAGATCTGTATTCCAGCCTTTAAAACTCTTAGTCACAGGTTTTGCTTTTGATAAATGATCTATACGTGCTGGAAATACATCGACAACTTTCCCATCAATTTCATAACCGATGCAAACTTTAATTTCATCAAATGTATCAAAAATATCCAGTTTAGTGAGAACAAGACTGTCAATAGAGTTTGACCAGCAGGCATACTTAAGAGCTACCAGATCAAGAGATCCACATCTTCTAGCCCTGCCCGTTGTAACACCGTACTCTTTTCCGATGGTCATTATCTGATGCCCCAGGTCTCCGTCTGATTCTTCTTTGTATTCAGATGGAAACGGTCCATTACCAACTCTGGTTGTATAGGCTTTGCAGATACCGTATATTTTATCCAATTGCTTTGGTCCGATTCCGCTTCCAATAGCAGCACCGGCACTACATGAATACCCAGAGGATACATATGGATACGATCCGCTATCCAAATCAAGTAGAACCCCTTGAGCACCTTCAAATAGCATATTTTTATCTTTATTTTCATATAGGAATTGTGAGATGTTACAAACCATTCCTTTCATTTTGTCTTTATACTGATCGAGAAATTGGCGATCTTCCTCTTCGAGCAGAGAATAACGCTCTTCGTCATACATATCGCCAACTCTGAAACCATCACGGGAAGATTTTAGTGAGTATGTCACACCGATGCCACGCCCTGTTGTTCCAATGGGATTTCTTCTTTTGGAATCCATATCCAGATCCATTTTTCTATAACGGGGTAATACAAGATGAGCTCTATCTGAAACGAGAATTCTATTTTCCCATTCAAGCCCCTGCTCTTTGATTGAAGACAGTTCCTTAAACATAGCTTCGGGATCAATAACCATTCCCGATCCTAAAACTGCGATTTTATCGGGATTAACTATTCCAGAGGGAATTAGATGAAGTTTATATACTTTATCTCCAACGACAATAGTGTGCCCCGCATTGGCACCGCCTGAAAAACGGATAACGATAGACGATTCTTCTGACATATAGTCAACAATTTTTCCTTTACCTTCGTCACCCCACTGGGCTCCGATAACAACAAGCTTCATAATCCACCTACTCAGAAACAAAAATACGGTTGCTGAAAAGCAACCGTGCCCCATATTAGTAATTTTCAACTTTTTTTTCAATCTCAGCTGCGCAAAAAAAGTTATTCTGTCTACTATTGTGATAGAATTATTAATATAGAGGGTATTATGTGGCCAATAGTAGATAAGAGAAGAAAAAAACGGCGTCATATAAAATATAAATTAACAAAAAATGTGAATAGAAGAATGATAAATAGAAGAAAAGATCTGAACTGGATTAATCTATTTATCGGTAATGAAGATGAACCGGATATCAGTTAGTTTTTTTATTTAGAAACCATTTTGAGAACAGATCATCAAAATATTTACTATTTTCAAGCATTTCTTCAGTTACTGAAAATTCCCCTTCAATATGCATATATGTCAAAGCGTGAGCTCCCGATAACAATTTGTTAAGAGTTTCAGTAACCTGTTGATTATCTTTCCTGGAAAGACTCAGGATATAATCTATAGCATCATTTTCAAATTGAAGAATTATGCCGTATTCTCTGTGGAAATAATCAATATAATCTTCAAAAGGGCTTATCTTTAACATTTTGAGTAATTCATCTTTAGATTCCCGGCAAAGTTTCTCTGTAATAGGCAGATGTTTAATATCTTTTCCCGGCAGTTCATATTGGAATTCCGTCAATATATCCTCCCAGATATTCACAAGAGCTCTTGCCCCTATTTTAGAATTTTCAGCACTTTCTGCTACATAGGAAATTGCCTCATCTGTAAAAAGGATCTCGATTCCGAAAAGTTTGAATTCAAGCTTATACTGATCTAAAATAGAGTCTTCCGTATCTTTCATTATCCTCACAAGGTTATTCTTCGATAACCTGTTAACATATGTCCTTACAGGGAATCGGCCGACAATCTCCGGAATTAATCCAAACCTGATATAGTCGTCACCTATAGCTTCTTTTATATAATTCTTTGACTTTTTTTTATCGTGATTATCATCTGAAACAGCGGAAAATCCCCTTACTGTAGGAACATTGTCTTTTGATAGGTTATTTTTATGAATCACTCGATTTTCAATAATTGATTCCAGATTGTTTTGAATGCGATCAAAGGATCCTCCGAGAATGAATAGAATATTCTCTGTTGAAATCATATTATCAGTATTTTTAGATTGGGGATTTTTACCCATAATTTCTTTTATCTGTGCTGCAGGAGAATTGGGATATTCAATAGATATTTGTTTTCTCTCTATTAGCTTCAATACAGAACGTTGAAAACCGACTCGTGAAATATCATGTCCTATATAACCAGGTTCGCTAGCTTTTTTATCAAATTCATCTATAAATATCAAACCACCACAACGGGTTATATATTTTGCCTTGGCTATTCTGTCATTCCCCGGAGCAAGATCTATCAATTCCCTGATCATATCATCAGCACTTTTCCCGACAAATCCGGCTTCGGTATAATCAGTAGCATCAACGAGAAGTGTCGGCACCTGGAGTAAATCTCCAAGAACTTCTACAGAGTAAGTCTTTCCACTTCCCGATGGACCTGCTGTTAAAGTATTTTTCTTCCTGAATCTTTTTACGATATTCTCATAAGGATGCTCAGTAATATATTTGACCATTGAAAAGTGATAGGCTGCGGCAATTGCCAGTCTTTTTTTGTACTGTTCCTGACCGATAACATACTTATCAAGGTAAGTTTTGATTTCCACAGGTGTCAAAATTGGAATCTGAGGAACGCCCTCTTTTTTAGAACCCAACAACTGATTCAATTCACTTTCAAAAGTCTCACCGGATTTTACTTCTGCGTATAGATATGCCTGAATTGCATCCTCTTTACTGCAATCGTACTGACTGAGAATTTTTTCCAGTTTTTCCAGAGGTATTTCTTTCTTCATACCATTATAAATTATAGTTTACAGGTCTAATAATTTCCTGTAATCAGACATAGTATCAACATCAAATAATACTCCGTTGTCCTTTACTTTCATTTCTGAGACGGAACATGTATTGAGAAAATCCTTCATCCTGCCCGAATCGGGGATAGAAAGAATTGAATCAATTAAAGATGTATCAATTAATACAGGGTGCCCCCTACTTCCCTCATATACAGGAAAAAGAGCCTGATCAAACTCAATGCTGCTCATCTGAAGATATATTTCGGGTGATATTAGTGGCATATCGCTAAGTGCAATAAAAAATTTATCCGTTTTTACAAAAGGTAACGCTGCTTTAATAGATGTAATCATTCCCTTTTCATAATCAGGGTTATTTACCAGATGAATCCTATTATAATCATGTAGTATCTTGTTTAAGTGAAGATAATTAAATCCTCCGGATACAATGATATTTTCAGTTTGCCTGCTGGCATTATCAATTGCATTTTCAATCAATGTTTTCCCATTATATTGTAGCTCTAGCTTCCATTGTTCCATTCTGGAAGAGAGACCGGCAGCGAGTAAAATACAGTCATATTTCATATTATAAACTGTATTATTTGATTCTGAAATAAACTAGTCCTATACTCTAGATATGGCCAAAATTGAAGATATTATCGATTATTTAAGCAGAAATGATAAATTCATTATTACCTGCCATGAATCGCCTGATGGTGATGCATTGGCAGCAGAATATTCTTTAGGTAAAGGGCTGAAGAATATCAATAAAGAGATAAAAATCCTGAATAGTGATTCTACTCCTGATAAATTCAAATTTGTTGATCCTACAGATTTAATATTTCAATATGAATCAGAAGATGATTTACCGGAAGATATCGAAAACTGGACTCTGGTTATCGTAGACACAGAATTGAACAATATCGGTTCGATCCATGATATTTTAGTGAACAAAGTCAAAAATATCATTGTGATAGATCATCACAACTATGGAGAAGTTAGCAATCCCTATATTTTCCTGAATCCCGATGCCGGTTCTTCCTGTGAAATAATATATGAAATACTAATGAAAATGAACATTGAAATCACTCTCGATATGGCAATTGCCATTTATACAGGTATAGTTTATGACACTGGTTCTTTTGCCTATCCGAAGACGAATGCTATGGCTTTTCATATTGCCGAGCACCTGGTCAATATTGGTGTTAATCCCAATAAAATATACTCAAGACTCAGTGAAAGTAAATCTATTGAATCGATAATATTGCAGACTTTAGTCAATCAGAATATGAAATTACACTTTAACAAACAGGTGGCGGTTCAATATATGAGTAAAAAAACTCTGCTTGACTCCGGTGCTCAATATGATGAAGCTCAGGAAATTGTAAACTTTCCACTTCAGAGTCAAATAGTTAGAGCTTCTGTCTTTTTCAAAGAAAATGCCAGTGGACTGTTGAGATGTTCTATAAGATCAAAAGGTGATGTTGATTGTACAAAAATAGCCAGAATGTTTAACGGTGGAGGTCACAAGACTGCAGCTGGTTTTAAATGTCACGAACCTTTTGATATTATTCTTAAAAGAGTGCTTGATATCCTAAGCGAATATTTTACATAATATCATTTATGAAAAAAACCAATAATTATCACTCTTTAACGCTTCTATTATTTTTTTTACTTGCCTCCTGCAGCAATAGAGTGCAAAAGGAAGAGCTGGTCATACCTGAGAATATCGTACCCGGTTCAGAAGACGAAAAGATTTTTACTGATACAGACAGCAGTATCGAAATCGCAGATGATAATACTTTGTTTTCTGCTCAGATTCTAATAGATAGAGATTATTCTATATTTGAAATACAGAATATCAATATAGATGCAGATGAAGAAGAGGAGCAGGTAATTATTGCCAGTCCTGTAAATGATGAAAAGAAGCCTTTCAAAATATATGTTGCCGATTATGATCCGGCTCATGATGATTATTCCGAGATATATAACGATGAGATTTCAGAAAATAACCTCAATATTGCCTCAATACAAAGTGGTGATATTACAGGAGACCATTTTCAGGAAGTCTTGATCAGAGGAATTGATACAAAGGGATTTCAGGTATTTGAAATTTATAAAATAATTGAAATCAAAGAAACCGGTGATCTGACTTTTGTCAAAGTTTTTTCGCAGTCTGCTGATGGAGATTTTGAAATAAACAAAGTGGATCGGGGAAATGATTATAAAATTGATAAACTGAATGGGGAGAGTTTCACTCTCGAATTGCAGAAAAAAAATCCCGATGATGAAAAAAGTTACATAGTAGAAAAATACAAATGGAATAATACAACTTCCCTTTTTGATTTGAGCAGCTCTAACAAAGTCAAAATATCATCTGTTTCAAATGAAAATTTACTGAACTTTTACAAAGGTACAAGTGAAGACTTTCTGGCATTTGTTGAAGGACCATGGTTTAAAACTGAAGATCTCGATGGAAATCCGACACATAATATGAATGAGATTTTTCAGATGATTTCTGATGAAAATACACTGACCTTTTATTCAAACGATATTCAGGAAAGTTTTACATGGGCCGATGAAAAAAAACCAATTAAATTTCGCAATGTATTATCTTTTTATGATGTAAGAAATAATTTTCTGAAAAGTATGTATTTCTCAATATATATCTACATTGATTCATTTGAATCAATCCGTATAAGAATTATTGGAAACAAAAGATGGGGAGGAACTTATACACAGCTTACAGAAAATCTGCAGAATGTTCTTACTGATACAAGCAAAGAAAATTTTCTAATATCAGATCTCGATGTAAAAGGTTTGTACAAATCCAACCTCAATACAGAAATTATTTTTGATAATCCGGAATATATTTTAAAAGAAGATGGTGTGGAATCAAAGGGAATATACACGATATTCAGTCTTAATGGAGATCAGATTCTGGAAATGAAAGAATTGAATGCCAATGGGCTGACAACTCAGATAAAAACATACAAAATGAACTATGTGGAAACATCAGATGATATGAGAATAATCAGAACAATTACGTTAAACAAAGGTATGTTGAAATCACGAGGTATTGTTCTGGAAAGCAATTCTGAACTTCATTTCGAACAGATAGAAAAAATAATACAGGAAGCTACTGATAATCAATCTTGAATCCATCAAACCCCTTCTCTCTCAATCTTGAGAGAAGGAATTCAGGTGAAGTGCTGTCTACAACGATTACCTTTGTAATGTTCCCGACCGTAAAAAGAAAATATTCAAAATTATATTTCTTTAAGTCTTCAGATAAGTCCGATGCATTCTCAATATTGCTGAATGAACCGACTTGAACATATGCTTTATCCGGCTCATTGTCTGGTGCCGGATTAGAGAATTCCAGAAAAAAATCAGAAATACGGGCAGTCTTTTGGATTTTTCCTTCCATGATTTTTAATTCAATTGAATCGGGGAATTGGTCTTTCATTTCCTTGATGATGAATGCTGCAGCGGGAAAATTATTATCGAGCAAATGAGCTTCCCAGAGAGCAAGTTGTAATTCCGGATATGTATTCAGATACTCAGATTGGTGGAGAATGGCAATAGCTTCATTGATTTTGCCATCATATTTCAGTAATTCTGCTTTAAAAATAAGAGCTTTGATATGAACAACTTCATCAGTTTCACTCAAGAGAATATTATTTACTATATCCATAGAGGGAATATTTCCATGTTGATAATCCATTGAGAGATATTTCAGGTAATATTTATTATTTAACGAACCGTCTCTATTGCGGGATGCTTTTTTATAATATTCAGCGGCTCTGTAATTCTGAAAAATTAATTCATATGTCCGGGCGATTCTCAGATAAAAAATCTGTCTTTTCTCAATATCTACCAGACTTTCATATTTGAATAAATAATCAAGCGAATCAGAAACGGAATTAATTAGAGAAGCGCTGTAAATCAGTATATCAGTGAATTCCGGATCTTTTGTACTTTCAGACAACCATTTTTCATACAAAACAAGAGCTTCATCGATTCTGCCTTCTCTCTCAAGAATCGAAGCATCATAGAGTGTGTCGGCAACAATGGTCTGCCCAAGGAATAATAAAAGTGAAATGAAGATTTTAAATCTTTGATTCCTTTTCAATTTTTTCCTTTTTTAGCTTTTTGTCCAGTTTGTTATTCAATCTTCTTTTCTTATATTTATTAATTGTACTATTCAGGGCAAATGGAATTACCGAAATAGCACCTAAAATATAAGCACCGAACAAGCTGACGTAAATAGGTACATTCTGGAATTTTGCTTTATCACTAAACCAGAAAGATATATCTGAACTATTTCCGGCATTTAAACCAATAAATAATATTACTATAGAAATAATCAATAAAAAACGTATCATTCTCCAGGGCATAATACCTCCTCTCCAAAAAAAGTCTGTCCTCTAGAATCTGTTATTTTAACAGATAAAACACTACCGACCAAATCTTTTGTTCCGTGGAACAGAACATTTTCATTCCTATCAGTTTTACCCAGTAGTTCTTTATCGGACTTTTTTGAGACCGATTCAACAACCACTTCAACAATTGATCCGATTTTTTCCAGTGAAACCTCTTTTGAAATTCTACGCTGTATTTCAATGATCTCTGCCAAACGGCTCTTTTTTAATTCCTCAGGAAGACTATCTTCTCTATCAAAAGATTTTGTTCCTTCTCTCGGATTGTAGAAATAAGTATATGCTTCAGTAAACCTGATTTCTTCCAATAGATCTTTCAATTCATTGAGATCAGCCACTGTCTCTCCTGGAAAGCCAACCATTATATCTGTTGTTAGTGAGATACCGGGGATTTTACTTTTCAATTTATCAACGAGTTTGAGATAATCCTCTTTTGTATACTTTCTGTTCATATCCTGGAGGACTTTTGTAGATCCATGTTGAATAGGGAGGTGTAGATGATCACAGATATTTTTTTCTGATGCCATAATATCGATAATATCGTCAGTTAGATCTTTTGGATGAGATGATAAAAATCTTATTCGGGGGATTTTTGTCTCTCTGGCAACCATTTTCAGGAGTTGAGCGAAATTTACAGAATTTTCCACGTCATTATATGAATTCACATTTTGCCCGAGCAATGTGACATCTTTTACACCGGATTCTGCTAGCTGTCTGACTTCATCAAGTATTTCAATAGAATCTCTGGAGACTTCTCTTCCACGGACATAAGGGACAATACAGTAACTGCAGAAATTATTACAACCGTGCATAATCGGCACCAGAGCATTTATAGAATTCTGAACTCCATGAGAACTATGGAATGAATAACGGTTTTCTTCAAGAAAATCTTCCTGTCCTGTATATTCTCCCGTCAACTTACGTATGAGCAGTTTCTGACCTTTTGTACCGGCAATTATATCGACTGCAGGCGCATCTTTTTTCATCTGCTCTTTCCAGTTTTCAGCCATACACCCGATTACTGCAAGTTTAAGGTCTTTTGTCTTTTTTAAATGCTTATAATGACCTATACGGCCCCAAATTCTATTTTCCGCAGTTTTTCGTACAGTGCACGTATTGATGATTACCAGATCAGCTTCACTGTCCTTTTCTGCCTGAGTCCAGCCCACTTCCTGTAATTCCAGTTCTATAGCTGTTGCCTCAGCTTTATTCATCTGGCATCCATAATTTTCAAGCCAGTATTTTTTATTTTCAGACATCTTATATTCCATCATTCAAGATATTTTCAATATGTTTTTTAATCAGGTTCCAATTATTATTCTTTGGCAGGACAATCCATAATCCCCGATAGAAATCATCGTCATTAAGGGCTTTATCTTCATCTTCTGCAGATAGCAGATAGGTATTTGTCCATTTTGCATCCAGGATATTATCTGTATTAATAATATTAGGTTCACCAATCTCGTTATCTTTATACATTAAAAAGTTTTTGACAATATCAGCGATGGTCAAATTCGTATCAATGTAACTGGAAACTTTGGAAACGAAATCATAGATTTTATCCATGTCCCCTGCATCGAGGGACTTCATTGAGTCGACAATTGCCTTAATAATCAGCTGTTGCCTTCTCGATCGGTCATAGGCTACTGAGCCATGCCTGGATCTTGCTATACGCAGTGCTGCAACCCCATCGAGATGATGAGTACCTTTTCTATAATATAAAGTGGACCAGACACCGTTGTTTTTCACTTTATATGTCGGATCAATAAGATCTTCTTCCAGGGTGACATCAAGGCCGCCGAGAATATTCACTACGTCGACAAATGCAAACATATCGATTGATATGTATTTTTTAATATCGAGACCGGTAATTTCGGATAACTCTGCACAGAGTCGATCCGCACCGTATACTTTGTAAATATTATTTATTTTTTTACCTTTGTAATAGAGATCCCTTGGGAAACTGATCATATTCAATTTACCGGTTTTATTATTCGCATTGACAATGATCATTGTGTCTGCATTGTGTTCATGAGTTCCCACTACAAGGAAATTCTCTGAAGAATCATCAAAGAGAAAAGGTATATAAGTATTTTCATCTTCAGAATTCACTATGAGTGATTTAAAATTATTATCTGGAGTGAACATATTTAACGATTTCAGGTATTTTCCATCACCTGTCAAAAGGAGAACTTCACCGAATTCTTTTTGTAAGGCAAATGATCCTTTTACAGTACCGCTGAGATTAAAAACATCATAATAAATGAACTCTTCGTCTTCTCTTTCAGTCAGTTCTGGAAGACAATTATTGGATTCCAGTAATACCTTAAATCCTTCATCTGCAAAAACCTCTTCCATTTTTATCTGGACCAGATCATCAATCTGCTCAAATTCAGTCCTATTCGAAACTGTTGTCAGATATTCTTTAAGAGACCCGGAAAACTCACCGGAATCGGAATACTCGATGGAATTCAGATATATTTTATCATTTCTCTGTTTAAAGAAACCTATAATAGAATCATCTTTATCATTGTAAATATTATACCTATTGTTTTCAGACAGTCTTATAGATAAACCTCTGTCATCGAGAATAGACTGGATATCTTCTTTAGAACCGGCCTCTTCCAGAAATACCGACATATTATGAATATTGCGTTCATAATCTTTGAGAATTTGGATCTCTCTATCAAGAGTCGATATTACAGTGGAATCACCCATAACAACTTCAAAAGAATTACCAATAACATCACTGAACTGTACAGTTTTAGTCGATCCGTCGTAAAAGAGAGTTAAATACAAAATATCGTTTTTAATTACAGTGGCTTCAAGAAGTTCAACTCTTTGAAATGTATATTCTTTTTCGGTAAAATATTCATCTATTCCCAATTCATCAATAAAAGCAGAAAACTCAGCTGCGCCATTCTCAAGATCTTCATTTTCAACAAGAAACCTGAAGGCATCAAAAAAGGAAACTGCAGCATCATATGACTCATTTTCAGATTCTTCATTATTGCTTTGAATCAACTGTTTGGCAGGAAGATGAAGAGTCCGACGAACTTCATTATTACTGGTAGAAATTATATGAAGATTTTGTGAAATCTCATCAATTAGCAACTTATTATTATCAAGTTCACTGTTATACATCAATTGGTTTTCATTTAACTGATCTGATAAAGCTGAAATTCTAAAGCCGAGAATGACAATGACTGCAATGAGAGATAATGCAGCAGTTGCTGCAGAGATAATGAATATTTTACCTTTTATCAATGTTTAAAACTCCGTTGTCCGGTGAAAACCATAGCAGCGTTGACTTCATTACAGGCTTCGATACATTCAAAATCACGAATTGATCCGCCGGGCTGTACAACAGCTGTAACACCTTCTTTTAAACCGATATCAATTCCATCACGAAAAGGGAAAAAAGCATCTGAGACCATTACACTGCCTTTTAATCCGCCATTCTCCTTGCTGACTTCATCTTCGATTTCCCTAATTAAATCAGGATCTGTCATCGATGTCCACGGGGTATTGTATTTTGTCCAGGATATTCTATCTTTCATATTGCGATATGCCTTATCACGGGCAATTGTTGCCACACCGACTCTATCCTGCTCTCCCGTTCCAATAGCAACTGTAACACCGTCTTTTACATACAAAACAGAGTTAGATGTAACTCCGGCTTCAACAAGCCATCCGAAAAGCATATCATTGTATTCTTTATCAGTAGGAACTCTGTCTACTTTATAATTAACGCCTTTTCGAAGGGATTCGGCTTTCAGAAAATCTTCTTTTTTCATTGTTTCAGGAATATAGGACCATTGAACAATAACTCCTCCATCCATCATTGATTTGAAATCGAGGACCGGTTCTCCAATAAATGTTTCAAGTCTTTTCATATTCTCAATTTTCATAACCCGGAGATTTTTCCTGGTGGCAAAAAGTTCCAACGCATCCTTATCAAAATCAGGAGCTATAATTACTTCATGATAGTTTTCAATAATTTTTGCAGCTGTTTCACCATCGATTTTTCGATTTATTGCGACAGCTCCACCGAAAGCCGCAATGCGGTCAGCCAGCAGAGCTCTTGTGTAAGCGCTGCTGATATTGGCGGACTTTGCAACTCCACAGGGATTATTGTGTTTAATTATGACACAACAGGGAGTATCAGAAAAATATTTCATTATATTCAATGCTGCATCGGCATCGGCGATGTTGGTTTTCCCCGGATGTTTCCCCGATTGAATCAGTTCAATATCGGAAGCCAGATAATTGCCGGTTTTCAGTATTTGAACTTCTCCGAGAATGATGTTGCCGTTTACCGGACGATAAAGAGCTGCCGGCTGTCCCGGATTCTCACCGTATCTCAGGCCTTTTTTCTCACCTTCAATTTCCCAATTCACTTTTTCATAAACCAGAGTCTGCTTCTTTCCTTCATCAACAAAGGAAATCTCCATATGAGGAGTAAAGCTATCTTCAACTATAGTACTATATGATTTTTTCAGATCTGCCATTATTTATCTCCTTCATTATAGCAATCAGCCATCATTTCAAATGATGATTTTTTGAGGAATTCAGAAATATTTCTATCGTATTCTGCAGTATGACTAAATGTTTTCTGAGCCATATTGAATCTTGTTTCCAGAGATATTTTACCGTCGTTATTTTTGAGCTCTTTTATTATGCTTTCATAATCAGAAGGATTACAGAGAGAGAGTACTCTCAGAAAGTTTTTTGCTGATGCTCTCAGCATACAGGGACCGCCGATATCGATATTGGTACGGCCCATTTCCACAGTACATCCTGGAGAGCTGACTGATTCATTGAAGGGATAGAGATTCACAGCGACCAGGTCGAAATTAATTCCTTCAATCCTTTTAAGGTCTTCCTGATGTGCTTCGTTGTAAGTTTCACTGAGCAGACCCATATAAATCTTAAAATCAAGAGTCTTTACCAAACCACCCTGCATTTCAGGTTGACCTGTATAAGCAGAGACTGCAATGAGATTTTCAGTGCCTACTATCTCTTTTATTGCGGCATATGTACCGCCTGTCGAATAGAATTTAACATCGCTATTAATTTCTATTAGAGATTTTACGAGTTTTTCCAGACCATCTTTATTTGATAAACTGATTAGAACATTATTGATTTTGATATCTTCGTCTATTTTACTAACGATATTGAGAGCCAATTTTTTTTCTCCTGAGATATATATAGTTTTTTGCGAGTCGAAACCCGTCTTATTGTTTACTATCTGATTGTTGTTCCTGCTGACTTAACTGTATTGAATAACAGCATAGTTATTGTCATTGGACCTACACCACCGGGAACTGGAGTTATTTTTTTAACCTTATCCTTGAGTGAATCAAAGTCTGCATCTCCGACTAATCTGTAACCTCTTTCGCGGCTTGAATCTTCAATGCGATTGATACCGACATCGATAACAACAGCATCTTCTTTGACCATGTCAGCTGTAAGAGTATTGGGATAGCCCGATGCTACGATAATTATATCTGCAGTTTTTGAATGAGACAGTAGATCTTTTGTCCTTGTATGGCAGACTGTTACTGTAGAATTTCCAGGTTTATCTTTCCTCATAAGCAGGTTAGCTACAGGTTTACCTACAATATTGCTCCTACCTATAACCAGAACTTCTGCACCTTCAGTTTGAACATCATATCTTTCGAGTAGTTTCAGAACACCGTGAGGAGTACAGGGGAGAAACGTCTCCTGACCCAGGACCATTTTTCCTACACTGACTGGATGAAATCCATCGACATCTTTTTCAGGGGTGATTGCATTGATAATTTCATTCTCATCAATATGCTTTGGTAAAGGTAATTGAACCAGAATCCCGTGGATTTTAGTATCATTGTTCATCCGCTCAACATGCTGTAACAATTCTTCTTCGGAAACATCTTCGGGAAGACGCACATCATCAGAAAAAATGCCAATTCGTTCACAGGCTTTCTCTTTTGAAGTGACATAACTCTTACTGGCAGGATTATCTCCAACCAGAATCACACCGAGACCGGGAGTAACACCTTGTTCTATTAATTTAGAAACCTGTTCCTTTAGCTCGGCTTTCATTTCCCGGGCCAAGAGCTTTCCATCGATCAGTTCTGCTGCCATAAACACCTCGTTTGTTGATTTTTTGACTATCACATATCAATAATTCATTCTATTAGAAAGAGAAAAAAATGAATATCGGAAATCCACTTTTTTGTAACTTTATTGATGAATAATGGTTACTATGATAATATCACATAAATTTATTTTGAAAGAGGAACAATTTGACAGATAAGTACAGGCTGCTTATTTCAGCTTTTATATTATTGATAATTTCTATGGTTCCGGTGTATTCGCAGGAAGCAGAACAACCTGAAGAACCGAAACTCGAAAAGATTGAATACTACACATTAGGAGATCAGTGCTTTTCTATTAATGCCGGTCTTTTTATTCCCCTGTTTTTCATGGATTTTACTCCCGGCGCTTCAAGTGCTGTTTCAGCGACACATCTAACTGTCGGCGGTACAGGTTCTTTAGCTTATGAAGCTTATTTAAGCAATAATCTTAAACTGGGAATGGAAGTCGGAGGCATGTTCGCCAAAAGCCCCAACGGTAATAATGTTTTTATGGTACCCATAACTGCAAAATTCGGTTATGAATTTCACTTCGGTCAATTTTCCATGCCCATTTATCTAGGTGCGGGAATAAACATCATCAGCTATCAGGACTATGAAACAAATGTTCAGTTTCTTTTGAAGCCTGGAATATCCCTATACTGGAACTACAACAGCAACTGGGGATTTGGTGGTAATCTGGTATATTGGGTTGCCCCGGATTTAGTTCTTTCTAATCCAGATGAAAGCAGAGTCGGTAACTTCCTTGATTTTACGATTTCCGCCCAATACCATTTCTAAGAAACAGAGGTTTATAAAGTGAAAAAACTAAAAAATATATTATTTATCCCCCTATTACTTCTATTCCTGACAGCCTGTTCCGACAAAGGAATATTTTATTTTCTGGAAAATGAGACTGTAGAGGAAGATGATAATAATCTTAATAATAATGCCGTATTCAGCAACATGGTCTATGTCGGTGGAAACTATATAGGGAATGCAGGTCCCAATATTTATTACAGGAGCGATGCTGCAGATATAAGCAGCTGGTCCAGTATGATAATGCCTGCGGGATTTGAAACTGATGCAACAAATACTTCTATGGTACTCGTTGGTACAGATTTATTTATCTCCAGAATATCTCATGACGGTGCCGGAGTTATTTCCAATGTATATCGTTTAGATACAGCTATAGCACCAATTGATGTAGTCAGTTCCAGTTGGGAATTAGTTGTGTCCGAAACGAATACAGTTTTGAGTTTTCATGTTTACAGATTGCATACGGCCGATGGAAATCTCTATATTAATGATTTGACCATGACTCGGGCAGATCAATATGACGATGCAGTAATTGGAGTTTCTGCACTTTATTACATTGATGATGCTGCTGGAGTAACTCCCGCTGATTTCACAACTGCTAATTACGACGATGTATCGGTAACTTTCGGTACGGGAACAGAAGAAATTCTTAAGATTCTCTATGATGGTGCAGCTAGATACTGGATGATTTACAATGATGACAGTGATGGTTTTATTTTTTATGCAACAGATGGCGACCTGACTACCGGGTTGGTAGATGTTGTTGATACAGCTACTGATGATCCGGCTGTTCTAACAGAGAAACTGGTCGATCTCTTTATTTATTCGACTACAGAAGTATTGATATCCAATCAGGACGGATCCATCTACCTTACTGAGGACGCAGATCAGGTAACACCGGCATGGGAAGTCATGGATGGTGTTGTGGATAGTACTGCAGTTACTGATGACGAATTAAGCGGACATTTCTTCAATGGATTTGCTGATATCGATACACTAACTGCTGATACAGCAAATATGGTTATAGTCGGGACGACTGCCGGTTCAAGTTCAGCAACAGGGTATTATCAGATCGATATGTCGGCAGCAACAAAAACCTGGACTGATGCGAACTTCTCTGAAATAAATAATTACGTTAGTATTGATTTATCAAGTTCATCGATCAAAGGATTTCTCTACGATGATACAGTTAATAAAAGACTATTTGCCTACACAACATTTAATGGAGTCTACCTGAATTACTACAGCACCGAAGATATTGATAGAATATGGTCACACGAATAAAATTTAATTGAGAAACCTAAAAAATAAGCCGCTTAATATCTAAGCGGCTTATTTTTATAAACATAAACTGTTATTACAATTCCATATGAGCTTACTCATATACTTCTTGACGCTTATCAATTCTTACATTTTAATTAACAATACATCACGAGGTTACTATGAAACGCAGAATCTTTATTTTAATTATTATATTTGTTTGTATAGACTCTTTATCCTCTAGAGAACGTGAACCCAAGAATTATCAACCTGTAGAAGAAATTTACAGAACTTTGTCTCTTCCACGCAGAACCTGGGGACTATCATTGGGCATGGGTTTAGACCTAATGGACATTCGATATATCAATAACTTTCAGGATTATTTCTATTATGGAGGAGGATTGGAAACTCTCTTATCATTTACTTCATTCACAGTTCCCTTTATCCCACTCGGTGATAGATTTGAACTGCATTTCCCCTATATATTACCAAGGATAAAATTTTATCCGATAAAAAATGTAACAATTGAGAATGGAATATTTAAGGCTGATGGTCCGAATCTGGCTTTTATTTCTGAAGTTCTATTTAACATATCCGGTTCTGATGGATTTCCAGTACATTTTTTCTTTAATCTAGGGTATCAGTTCAAAACAGCGATTAATCAATGGTGGTGGATTTATTCTTCTGGAAATTTTTCATTTGATCTTGAATTGATCTGGTCAGGAGATTTGAAACTTGAAACAGGTTTCCAATTATCTAAACATATTTCATTAAGTTTAGGTGGGGTAATATCCAGAGCAAATGGAATTATTTATTATGGGAATAATTATATCTTTTCACCTATTGTTTATTTTCAGATACCAGTTGAGTTTAAGATAAATTTTAGCCAAAAACGCAGCCTGGCTTTGCATGCCCGGTTGAATCTCTTCACTGATCTTTATGACTGGAATATTTATAATTGGGATTTGTCATCGAGTGAGCTCACGGAAATTCCGATTGGACTGCAATATACACGACATTGGTAACATATAAAAAAAGGCTATCTCTATTTATTTAGAGACAGCCTTCTATTTGACATCAGTTCGTTACTTAATGACTCTTTTTAGCAATTTATTCAACTCCGGATCTGCTCCGTAGTGCTCATCAATCTCCTCTACTGTCAGTCCGGCGAATTCATGACTCATATAATGGAGCCATCTTTCATTTTCTTCATTTTCAATTATATGTTTCTGGCAGTAGAAATCCGGTTGTATGGGTAGTTTTCTCTTATTGGGAAAAATTTTGTAATCATGTACGGCAATTTTGATATCCTCTCTGGGGATGCTGTGCTGCATAATTTCCTCTACAAGGTAATTCAAAGTAACACCTGAATCGAATACGTCATCGACAAAGAGAACTTTGTCTCCATTCCTCAAATATTGCGGATCATAAGTCCATCCGTCAATCATCACCTTATCTCTTTTATGAATATCCGTATATGATCTTGCCACCACAGCAGCATAGAAGACCGGACGCTCATCTTTTCTGACAAGCTTATAGAATTCACTGAAGACGTTTCCCATATAAGCACCGCCTCTCAGAGGTATGTAAATGACATCAGGTGTAAAACCGCTTTCATATATTTCAGCAGCTAATTTCAGAGCATTATCTCTAACAGTATTGTAAGGAATAAAGACTTTTTCCATGTTTCTCCCGATTTACCTATTGATTATTGAAGAAGTTTCCAGAGTGACTCCTTCACGGATATAGGTAAAATTAATTTTGTTATTATTTAGTAACCTGTAAAAATCATTTAGATTTGAAACAGGTGTACCGTTTATCTCAATTATTACATCACCTGATTTGATTCCGGCGATCTGCAATGGAGTCTTGGGGTACACTTCAAAAACTACTACACCGTTATCAGTGTCGTCAATAGACAATCTTTCTCTAATTTCCTCTGTAAGCGGTAAAATACTGACTCCAGGCCATACTGTATTGCCTGCAGATAGTTCTTCCACTTTATCTTCTGAATCCCTTTTCTCTATTCTTACAAAGGCTGTAACGGGTGAATCATTTCTGATTATTTGAAATTCAACACGGGTTCCGGGAGATATATCACCGACAAGGTAGAGCAATTCATTACTTGTTTTTGTACTTTCACCATCAATTGATAAAATAACATCTCCCGGTCTGATTCCACCTTTATCGGCTGGAGAATTTTTGAATACCTGACTGACAAACGCACCCTCAGAAGAATCCATCCCCATGCTTTCAGCCATATCCGGTGAAACATTCCCGATAGAGACACCGAGCCATCCATATTCAGGGGAACCGGTACTCATAATATCTTCAATAGCTTTTTTGGCATTATTGATGGGAATACTGAAACCGAGACCTATACTTCCGCCTGTAGGCGTTGTTATCCATGTATTGATCCCTATAATCTCACCTCTGAGGTTTACAAGTGCCCCCCCGGAGTTTCCCTGATTGATAGAAGCATCGGTCTGAATAAAATCACTGATATTGTTATCCGGTCCCTGATGTCTTCCCAAAGCACTGATAATTCCAGATGTGACAGTTGATTGAAATCCGAATGGATTCCCCACTGCCAGCACAAAATCTCCTACATAAAGTTCATCAGAATCACCTAAAGTTCCAATTTCCAGATCTTCATTTGTTTCAAAAGACAGAAGAGCAAGATCCTTTCTTTCATCTGTTCCGACAAGTTCACCTTGATACTCGCGGTCATCAAAAAGCTTGATGTTAATCTCGTCTGCATTTCCGGCAACATGATTATTTGTCAGGACAAAATATTTTTTTCCATCACGGCGGACCAGTATTCCAGATCCAAGACCGGAATTCCGAAATGAACGGGGGTTTTCACCTTCTTCCAAATCTTCACTTTTATCTTCATTCTCTTTATTTTCCTCTTCGCTTTTTTCCGGTCCGAAGAAAAAATTGAAGGGATTTGTAAATGTCTGTTCTTCCCTGTTTTGAAATTCGACAGCTTCGATTTCTACAACGACTGGAAGAACTGCTGCTGAAACTTCTCTATATGTATTCTGCAGAGCTAGAGCACCGCTGAGATCACTATTGATATTGGTTTCAGCGTATACAGGTTTGATTTCATTATTTCCATTTTCTGATTTAAGAATAAAAAATGATGAAACGAAACCGATTGAAACACTAAAAAAGATTAAGGCAAAAGTGCCTATTGTTTTTGTTGACAGGTTTGTTTTCATTTATAATACACTCCTTATGAAAAACATTAATAAGTCGTAATAATTAGACATACAGAGTAGAAAAAAGTTACAATTTTCTATTCGGCGAGCCAGGATTCTCCGCGCTTGCTGCGGGAATGAAGGCTTTGTTCTCTTCGCGGCTACGCCGTAACCTCTCCGAACACAGAAATCTCAGGACTTGTCCTGAGGTTCTTTATTTTGAGGTTAGAATTTCTGTATGATCGGAAAAGATAGCAATCGTATGTTCAAAATGAGCAGAAAGCATTCTATCCGATGTTTTCACAGTCCAGTCGTCATCTAGTATTTCAACTTCACCTGTACCGAGATTTATCATAGGCTCTATTGCCAAAACCATGCCCGGTTTGATTCTCGGGTTAAATCCACGATATGGATAATAATTTGGAATAGAAGGTTCCTCGTGAACAGCCAGTCCGACTCCATGTCCGCAAAAATCATAAACTATTCCGAAATCGTAGGGTTTAACACATTGCGTAACAGCTTTTCCGATATCCTTTATGCGATTACCGGCTATAGCGGCGTCTATTGCTTTGTAGAGGCTCTTCTCGGTAACTTCCAGCAATATTCGGGCTTCATCACTGATTTTACCCACGGGATATGTCATAGCTCTATCACTGAAGAATCCTTTGAAGTCTATACCGATATCTATGCCGATAATATCACCGCTTTTTAATTTCGTTGAATCGGGAATACCATGAATTACAGTATCATTGACTGAAGCGCAAATGGCACCGGGGAATCCCCCATAACCAAGAAAAGCGGCTTTTCCGCCTCTTTTCAGAATATAATCATTTGTTAATTTATTGATTTCTCCTGTTGTAATCCCCTCTTCAATGTGTTTTTCAACATAATCAAAGGTATCAGCAAGGATATGGCAGGAATCTCTTATTCCAGCTATCTGATCATCATTTTTAATATTTATCATTGAATTTCCCTTGTCAAAAGGGCTGCTTCGAGATTTTCATTATTTAATCGAAGAGCCTCTTCCAGTTCGACCCTCGCATTATCAATCTGATTGATGCCGATATATGCGCTGGCATATTTTGTTTTTATATTGGATAAATGTACATTGTCCAGAGTATTGCTTCTTGTAATAAGATACTCTGCCCTTTCAAGATTGGTTAATACATTCTGATATTTACTGAGAAAAAGTTGTATTACAGCTAAATTATAATAAGTATACCAGGTCTCTCTCATCTCAACCGATTCCTGAAGAAGAACTTCCGCTTCATTAAAATATTTAGACATGGAAAGACTCAGACCTCGATAAAATACAGTCCAGTATGAACGGCCGCTGTCTCTGTCAAAACGATCAAGAACAAGTGTTGTTCCTTCGAGGTCTCCTACTCCCAGCAGATACCATAAAAGAAATTCAGCTATTTTTCTGTTAGAGGGATTTTTATTATAGAGCTCCCAGATTCTCGCTCCGTATTTCTCCGGAGTTGTCTGTATGGGAAAGTGATCTATGTAGAGAAGATTTGCCTCGGGATCGTCGGGATGAGCATCTAGAAAAGATTTAAGATATCTTTCAGTTGTAGAACGGTTCCTTTCGAACTGGGTGTTGACCATAGCTATGATCAGCTCTTTTTCATTTTCCGGAAAAATGCTGATCCCCATTTGAAGAAAATCCATAGATTGTCTGAATCTGCCATTTTCCTTAAGTAATCTTGAATAATTTGCATACTGATTCCACGATCCGGAATCATTGATCTCTAAAGATCTATCATAAAAAGAACCGGAATCGCTATAATTGCCAAGCAACTGATGAAGATCCGCTATAATAAGTTGTATTGCCCACTTCTCATTATGATTTTGAACATCCTGATGATTGTGATTGAGAAATCGGGTAAGAGCCTGATTATATTCACGGGCATCGAGGGCTATCATACCGATAGCTTCGTCATTAACCCAGGACCCTGTTATTTTATGCGCAAGAGAATATGCCGTTTTTACTTCACCGTATTTCATGTACAGAATTGCCGCATCGAAGAGAAACTTATCATTGCCGGTTATCGCTCCGATTCGTTCAAAAAGTAAAGGATCTTCAGATGTAGAGAGTAAGTTCAGAATATAGGAAAAAGGATCGGCTATAGTCTCTGATGAAAATTCCGCAGATAAAGCTGCTTCTATTTTTAAATTATTGTAATAAGGTTCTGTAATTGATTCGGCAAGTTTGGACGCTTCTTCATAAAGAGACTGCTGTAAAAGTGAATAAACCTGAAAGGCTCTGATATCTTCATTTCCGGGATATATGTCAAATGCTTTATCAGTATATTTCGTAAAGAGGCTTTTATCTCCTGTCTTTTCAGAGAGTAGATAGGCTCTTTTTAAGATACTGAGCCAGTTGGTGCTGGATCTTGAATAAGATGAAGCTTTTTTAAGATTGGTAATAGCGGAACTATACCCTTCGCCTTTAACCATTCTATCTACAGTAATAAGATATTCATTAAATTTCTCAGAACTTTCGGGAATAATCATATCTACATAATAACTGAAGTTATTTTCAGTTAATAAATACGTAGATATGCTAATCGCGAAAATGAGTAGAAAAAGTTCTAGAATGATTAAAGATCTACGCCCGGTTATAATGGTGCTCCAGTATTAATTAATTTCTGTTCTTCTTATATTATCGAGAACTCCATTAATAAATTTATAAGAATCATCAGTACCGAAACTTTTTGCGATTTCAATCGCTTCATTAATCGTTACACCAGCCGGCACATCATCCTGATATTTCAATTCAAATACTGAAGTTCTTAGAATTGCGAGATCAACCTTCGCTAATCTGTCGAACTCCCAGTTTTTTATATTATTTTTTAGCAACTGATCTATTTCAGGAAGATTTTCCACAGTTCCTGCAGCAAGTAATCGTGCAAATCCTGCTACTTCCCTATTGATTTCCTCTTTTTTCCAGCTGAACTGAAGGAGTTCGTCAATAGATTCATTATTAATATCCCAACTATAAATTGTCTGGAAAGCGAGAATTCTTGCTTTTCTTCTAATACCCACGATTATACTACCAACCTAGATTCTGAAGATATAATGTTATTTCAGCTTCTTCTCTGAGTTCTTTAACAACTCTTTCAGAAACAATCTGAAACATTTCCTGTTGTTTGATGACATACAATCTCTGAGAGATATACTGCCGTACAGTTGTCTGTTCCATAGGATTAACCTGATCATCGAGTTTTAAAAACTTCTTATCTATCTGATCAGTTATTTTAACTATATGATATCCGGCATTTGATTCAAGCAATTTATAATCACCAATATTCATAGTATAAACCTGATCTACAAAAGAAGTACCAAAAATCTGTACCGCTGCCTGATCATTTCGAATAATAAACCCTATATCACCTGCTTTTATTTTGCTCTGTGGATCTTCCGAGTGTGTCCGAACAGCTTCTTCAAATGTCAATGTACCATTTTTCAGATTTCTCAATACTGATTCAGCTTTCACTTTTACTTCAGTCTTTTCACTACTGTCCATTAATCTCGGATTTTGGCTGCCGTTTATTACAAATGTAAAAAAGACATGGCTGACTCTCATCATATCGGGATTAACAAAAGTCATTTCCTCTTTTGAAAAAGCCGACTGAATTTCGGATTCTGACGGCTGTGGAATATTCTGAAAGTCATTTCGACCGACTTCCGTAATGTATTTTTGTATTAAAAGCTGCTTTTCAAGTTCCTTCAGATAAACATCGACAGGCTGCTGTAACTGTTGTGCAACAAATTGGTTGAACTCCGGTTCTGTCAACTGACGTCCGACACTCTGGCTGATTTGAGCTATTCCATACTGTTTCACCTGGGCTTCAGGTATTGACATATTCTGCTTTTTCGCAGCCTGCACAACAAGAGCAGAATCGATCATGGAATCAAGAACAGAACGTTTTTCTTCAGCGGTCAATACCCTTTTCGCATTGGCTTCCAGAAGTGTAATGTTCTGATTTACTTTTTTTGAACTGATAATTTCAGTTTCTGTAAGTTTTACAAGTGA